>JGI12104J13512_1000778_pt1 | contig 26774 bp, 29 predicted proteins | sample TerdegcTABiofilm_FD_13512 | JGI IMG/M metagenome (IMG submission 13512)
CCCCAACATGACAGTAGCCCTACTGGCCCGCAGGTCTTCCAGTATCTGATTGGACTTGAGACTTCTGGCAAAGGTGATGGAAGAACCAGAATAAAGCGGCAAAAGAAAGCCGGCGGTGCATTCAAAGGTGTGATGCATGGGAAGCACTGACAGAAACCGTTCCTGACCTATCTGAACGGCGCTGTAACAGGCAGCCACATCTGAAACGATGTTACAGTGAGTGAGCATGACTCCCTTGGGCCTGCCGGTAGTGCCAGATGTGTAGAGGATGGCCGCTATATCCTCCAATCCTGGCTCAGGCAACTGTCTTTTGTATGCCTTTCCTTTCTCTGCCAGGGCCTGCATGGACAGGACACCCGGCGGCATTCTTTCAGGGTTTGCCGACAACAACACCACATGTTTAGGCCCAGGGAAGTCCTTGTGAGTATTGCAGACACAATCCAGGAATTTGGGCGCCACAAAGGCCACCTTGACCTGGGCATTGGACAGGAGATGCCGAAGCTCGTTTTCTGTCAGCATGGAATCCAGGGGAATACAGATGGCCCCGCAGGAGCTGATTGCAAGATATGCCATGGCCCACTCAGGGGAATTAGGCCCCAGGATGGCGCATTTATCCTGAAAACTCACTCCAAGACTCGCCAATCCCTTGGCAAGCCCCTGAACACGCTCCAGAAGCTCGCTATAGGTAATCATGCGATCCGGCTGAGTATCCCGGGCAATCAGGCATGGCTGCGGCCCGTATTCCTGGGCCGATTGTCTAATCAGCTCAGGAATGGGCATCACGCCTTTATGTCTTGCGTCTGTTCTTTCGATCATAATTTTTCGAGGCTCCCCACGGTCAATATTTGTATGACACGCTGAGGTTGAAAATGCTGGCCGTGGCCTCATATGTGCCATGGAGCGCAGGTGTAACAGGAGATGTCTTGGCGTCCTCCATGTAAAGATATGAATATGCGCCGTCTATTGTCCAGTTTTTATAGGTGTAACCCACACCGACGCCGAAGAGATGGGAGTCATTGGTGGGCAGCGTGGGATCCCGATACATATCTTCGATGGGTGTGCGGTCATAGACATAGGAACCGCGCAGGACCCATTCTGGATTCAGGCGGTATTCCGCTCCAAATCGCAGGGAATAACAGTCGTTCCAGGCCTTTGGAATGCTCACAACCCCTGGCTTTCCAGTACCCGGGGCCTGGTCGTAGTAAAAGGTCAGGGATTCATAGGAGGACCAGCCGGTCCAAAGCAGATCTGCCGAAAGGGTCCAGTCAGGGACCGCCGTGGTGCTCACACCAAAGGAGACCGTTGAAGGCAGGCGCAGGGGCAGGCGCATATCGCTTCTGTAAAAACCAGGAATGGCCATGTTGTATTTGGCCGAACCCTCCAGTGCAAAGTCCACTTGAGAGCGATACACCAGGCCCACCACCCAGTCCTTGACAGGTCGAGCCGTAGCGGCCAGCACATAGCCGTAATCCGTATCATCCCCCTCCAATCTTGTGGTCAGGCCCGGCACCTTCGGAGTGACTGACTTCTCCAAGGTGGCATCGGCCCTGGCTATCTGGGCCCCTACTCCCAAAGACAGCCAATCCGTGAACTTGTAGGAGACAGCCGGCGTAAAAAAGATACAGCGCAGGTCTGTATAAACCGCATAATATTTGCCCATCCAATCGGCCTTCCAATCGGTGGTGAGGCCGTAAGGCACATTTACGGAGATGGAAAGGCCTAATTTATCGCCATAGGGCATGGTCCAGTAGGCGTAAGGCACTGAATAAGCCATGTTTTTCATCTCTGGATCAGGCCCTGTGGGCGTATCCAGCTTTAAAGAAGGCATGACAACAGCCATGCCAGCCATACCGGTCATGCCCCTATAATCCTGCATAGCCACAGACGCAGGGTTGAACCAGGCGCTCTCCACTGCATCAGAACGGGCTGTCATGGCGGCGCCCAGGGCGGTGGTCTTGGCCGAGCCCTCGTTAAACAACTGGAAACCCGCTGAAAACGCCATAGCAGGCAGGGTGCTCACGGCCAATCCCAGGAAAACAGACAATCTCTTTTTCACAATTCCCTCCTCCAAATGAAGATAATTCCTGTTGAATTAGTGAAAAAATATCCGAATGTCAAGGAGATTCCATTGTATTTTTTCATTTCCCAACTTAAAATGTAAATCATGAAAACCACTCAGAATGACACCATCAGATTAGCTGAAGGCGTAAAGGCAGCGGGCTGAGCAGCCAAACTACCCCCAGGGTTCCTGGAGGAGGCATTAAAGGCGCTGCCCATTCAGACTCATTCGGACCTCATCGTGGGGCTTGGCACCTATGACGATGCAGGTGTAGTGCGACTTACGCCTGAAATCGCCCTGATTCAGACCATTGACTTCTTCACTCCCATGGTAAATGACCCGCACACCTTCGGACGTATCGCTGCCGTCAATGCCTTAAGCGATGTGTATGCCATGGGTGGAAGGCCATACACCGCCATGAACCTGGTCTGTTTTCCCAAAAAAGGTATGAGCATCGAGGTGTTGAAGGGGATTCTGGCAGGCGGTTTTGAGGCCATAACAGAGGCAGGGGCATTACTGGTGGGCGGCCATAGCGTGGACGACCCGGAGATCAAATACGGTCTGAGCCTCACGGGGCTGGTGCACCCTGAAAAGGTGGTCACCAATTCAGGGGCCAGGCCCAACGACCTTCTCGTGCTCACCAAACCCATCGGCACCGGTATTCTGACCACTGCCCTCAAGGCCAGGTTGCTGCCCAACGAGGCAGAGGAAGAGGCCATCTTCTGGATGGGGACATTGAATAAAAATGCCGCAGAGGCCATGCAGACAGTAGGGGTCTCCGCATGCACGGACATCACAGGCTTTGGGCTGCTGGGACATAGCCTGGAGATGGCGGCTGCATCCCATGTCACTCTGGAGATATGGGCATCCAAGGTACCCCTGCTCTCCCATGTGATGGACATGCTCAACATGGGCATGCTGCCGGAAGGAAGCGGGGCAAACCGTCAATTCTGTGCCGCCTCCGTGGAGATAGATGCACGGGTCAATCCGTTATTGGTGGACTGCTTGGCCGATGCCCAGACATCCGGAGGGCTTTTAATGGCGGTTTCAGAGGCAAAACTTGAGGTTTTGATAAAAGAACTGAAACAGAGGAATGTCTTTCATGCCGTGATCGGCCGCGTGCTTGAGCCCTCCGATGGCCGCATCGTAGTAATACCTTAAGGCACTCAAAAGGCATACACGTAACCATAACCACCTCTTGGAGGTTTTATGCTACAGCTTCAACCCAAACCAGCCTCTCATTCTCGCGTAACCCTTGTGCAGGTAATGCTGCCCGAGGATGCCAATCCTGCCGGCAATGTGCACGGCGGCACTATCATGAAGCTCATAGACAATGCAGCCTATGTGGTGGCCAGTCGGCACTGCCGCATGAATGTGGTGACAGCCTCTGTGGACCGCATCAACTTTCATTCCCCTGTATTTGTGGGCAATCTGCTGCATTTGAAGGCAAACCTCAACTGGACCGGCAAGACCTCCATGGAGATAGGCGTCAGAGTGGAGGCAGAGGACCTCAAGACCGGCAACCTGGTTCACACTGCCTCGGCCTATCTCACCTTTGTCGCCCTGGGAGAAAACGGACGGCCTCAACCGGTTCCACCTGTGCTTCTGGAGACAGATGAGGACAGAAGGCGCTTTGAGGCGGCTGCTGAACGCGTAAGGCTCAGAAAAACAGGTGTGTGCCGCATATGACATGCCTCTACTTGAAATTCATTCCACACAGGTTATAAAGACGCCACGCAAAAACACTCAAAAGGAGACACACAATGGAACGTACCCTATCCATCATCAAACCCGACGGAGTTGCACGCGGACTCATCGGAGAGGTCATCAAACGCTTTGAGGCGGCAGGCATTCGCATAGCGGCCATGAAGATGCTGCAACTCACCAAAAAGGAGGCCGAGGGCTTCTATGCTGTCCATGCCTCCAAGCCCTTCTTCAACAGCCTCACTGACTTCATGTCATCAGGCCCCATAGTTGTCATGGTCCTGGAGGGCGAAGATGTGATTCAAAAGAACAGGGAGCTCATGGGCGCAACCAACTACAAGGAGGCCAAACCCGGCACCATTCGTGCCGATTTCGCCACAGACATCGAAAGGAATGTGGTACACGGATCAGATGCCCCTGAGACCGCTGCCAAGGAGATCGCATACTTCTTCAGCAACCTTGAGATTGTAAGCCGCTGAGAATAGCGTTAGCCCCACTTCAAACGCAAGGGGCGGTCCTTTCCGCCCCTTTTCACAAAGATATGGCCCTGCATGAGCTTCACCTCATCGAATACATAGCCAAACAGGCAGCAAGCACCTGTGACTCGAGCGTTATAATGGGCATAGGCGATGACTGTGCCGTGCTTCAGTTGAACCAGGACAAGGAACTGCTGGTCACCACTGACACCCTCATAGAGGCCATACACTTCGATCTGGCCTATTTCGACCCCTTCTCCCTGGGCAGAAAGGCAGCGGCAGTCAATCTAAGTGACATAGCGGCCATGGGCGGCACACCCCGTTGGGCCTTTCTCAACCTCGCTGTGAGACCAGGCCTTTCAAAGGATTTTCTTTCCACATTTTTAACCGGCCTGTTTGCAGAGCTCAGGCCTCTTGGCGTTCAGTTGGTGGGTGGGGATACGGTGAGCTCTCTCAAAGAGCTCTCCATCACCCTGACCCTCCTGGGAGAGGCCAACCGCCATTGCCACCTCACGCGACGGGAGGCAAGGCCCGGCGACCTCATCTACTGTTCGGGCACTCTGGGCGATGCCGCATGCGGCCTATACTGGCTTCAGGCGCAAAAGATGCAAAAAAAACGGCTGAATATGCCTCAAAACCTGCATTTTGCGGCAAAAAAGGCCATAAAACGGCACCTGACGCCCATTCCAAGGCTTGCCCTGGGCAAGGCCCTGGCTGAAGACAGGCTTGCAAACGCCTGTATCGACTCCTCGGACGGACTGGCAACGGATTTGGCCCACATCTGCTCTCAAAGCGGCGTCATGGCGCAATTGGACGCAAAGGCCATTCCCATCTCACGGGCAAGCCGTCTCCTCTGCCGGGCACTGAGGCTTTCACCACTCAAAACCGCCCTGACAGGGGGTGAGGATTTTGAGCTCATCTGGACCACTCCGCCTCAAAAGGAGGGGCAAATGCGCCGCACAGCAGCAGCCATACTGGGGCATACCCCTTATAAAATAGGCCGCATTCTGCAGGGAAAAGGCGTCTGGATTGCGGGCAAAGACATCTCTTACCATGGCTTTGAACACATCTTCTGAGGCCGGTTTCACTGAAACAGAAGACCTGCGGCTTGTCTTGGCGCCCTATGAACTCTTTGTCACTGCATTTTGGCATGAAAACAGGCTTATTCGCCTGAACATCAGCCAAGCCCCTACTGCCGAACAGGAATATAAAGGCGATTACCCCCTTGCTGACGCCTTAACTGGACTTTTAACCGGCCAAATTCACAACCTGGAATTTCCCATTCCCTATACGGCAAGGGGCAGCCGCTTTAGTGTAGAGGTCTGGACCACCCTGCTCTCATTGCCCTATGGCCATACCCTTTCCTACAAGGAACTGGCACAAATCCTTCAAACCTCGCCTCGCGCCATAGGTCAGGCATTGAAGGCCAATCCACTACCCATTATAATCCCATGTCATAGAGTACTGGGCTCGCATGGAGAACTCACCGGCTTTTCCTGCGGCCTGGAGATTAAAAAAATCCTGCTGGCCATAGAGGATCGGCAAAGGAGGGCGCATGAAAATAGCCATTATATCGGACACCCATGACCACATTGTTCACACAGCTAAGGCCATAGAGCAGATGAACAACTTGGGAGTCGAGGCCATTCTTCACTGTGGGGACCTGGTCTCGCCCTTTTTGCTGGAGGAGTTCGAGCTGTTTAACGGCCCACTTCATCTGGTAAGCGGCAACAACTACGGGGATCCATTCCTTTTGTCTCAAAAGATTCAAGACTCCAAGGGCAGATTTCAAATGCATGGATGGATCGGCAGACTGGAGTTCAACGGCGTCTCCATTGCATTTACTCACGACCCAGGCGTGGGCCATGCCCTGTTTAACTCCCATGAATTTCACTTGGTCTGCTTCGGGCACACACACCGCCGCTTCATGCAGGAGGACAAGGGCAGACTCCTTCTCAACCCAGGGGAACTCCTGGGCAGAAAGGAACCACCAGGCTGGATTCTGCTTCAGATATTTGAACAACAGCCCGAGGATGAGACAGCCCCGTGGCAGGAACGATTTTCCATCAAACACATAGCACTTGAGAGTATGTAGGGTATATTCAGGGAAGATCTGAAAATTAGAGGCGTTTTTTTCAGATTCCCTTTGAGGAGATATAAATGGCGAAAAAAGCAGTAAAGGCACTGGTAGTAACCGGCTATGGCACCAATTGTGAACGCGAGATGGCACACTGCTGCAAATTGAGTGGTGCAGGTCAAGTGGATATCGTGCACTGGAGCGACATCCTGGATGGCACATACCGCATTCAAGACTATCACTTCCTGAACCTGCCAGGTGGTTTTCTGGACGGTGACCACTTGGGATCAGCCCAGGCAGCCGCCCACAGGCTGCTTCATGCCCATGTCGCAAACACGGGCGAAAGGCTGCTTCATCAGATTCTGAATTTCATAGCCCAGGGAGGGGTGATTCTGGGGGTGTGTAACGGCTTTCAACTCCTGGTCAAGGCAGGGATTCTGCCAGGGCTGGAAGGCAATTACACTCAACGCATCGTAAGCCTCACGCATAATGACTCGGGCAGATTTGAAGACAGGTGGGTGACTCTCGGCATCAATGCCAACTCTCCATGCATCTTCACTCAGGGCATACAGACCATGGACCTTCCTGTGCGGCATGGAGAGGGCAAGTTTGTCACAATGAATGAAGGCACACTAAAGGCCATTTTAGACCAAAACCTCATGGTCATGCAGTACCTCCATGCAGAGACAGGCATGCCCACGCAGGAATACCCACATAATCCCAATGGATCAGAGATGGCCATAGCAGGCATCTGCGACTCCACCGGCCGCATCTTTGGGCTCATGCCTCATCCAGAGGCCTATCACCACCGCACCAATCACCCCCTCTGGACACGCAAGGAGCTGCCGGAAGAGGGAATGGGCCTCGCCCTGTTTCGTAACGCAGTGAATTACATTCAAACGAATGTCCTCTGAATCTTTACTGAAACTCAGACGAGGTCTCATAGAGACAGGTATTGTCATTCTTGTCATCACCCTGGTGAATTTTTGGCTCTTTCCCGGATCCCTGGCCAAATTTGCCGGGCTTTTTGACCAAAAACTGGCCTTTTTCGGCGTCATGGAGCCCACCATGGCCCTCCTGAAATTCTCCATCTTCATAGGCATTGGAGTGACTGTTCCCTGGCTGTTTTTTCGCATAGCCCAGGCCATATATGCCGTATTTCCACTTAAAAAAAGGGAGATTCTCTTCTTTACCTGTGCGGCCCTGATGCTTTTTTATGTGGGCGCCCTGTTCTGCCTGTCTATCACCCTGCCCTTTGCCATGAAGTTTCTGCTGGGGTTTGCATCCGACACCCTGCAACCTGTGATCTCCGTGGAAAGATTCGTAAATTTTGTGGTGCTCTTCACCGTAGGCTTTGGGCTAGTCTTTGAGGTGCCCCTCATCATCACAGGGCTGTGCTATATGGGCATCTGTTCCCCTGAGCTCTTTTGCCGCTCCCGTTCCTATGCCATTTTGATCATCGCCATTCTCTCGGCCATTCTCACGCCCACACCTGACGCATTCAACATGATGCTGATGGCCGTGCCCATATACATTCTCTATGAATTAGGCATTCTCATAGGCCGTTTATTTCATAAAAAACGCATTTCCCAGGAGACACCGTGAAGATAGCGGTCACAGGTATCAATACCAGCGTTGGAAAGACCCTAATCACAGCCATGCTTGCCTTCGCTTGGCATTCAAAAGGCATACGAATAGAGGTGCAGAAGTGGGTCTCCACAGGCGACTCACACGGCTCCGAAGACATAAAATTGGTCTATGAGGCCATGGCCAGGCCTGTGCCAGAGGCAGGTCTAAACCATGCGCCTTATTGCCTGAAATTTCCTGCCTCTCCTCACTTGGCAGCCAAGCTCGAAGGCATTCACATTGACAAAGAAAGGCTTGTAAACGCCACTCATGCCCTGGAGGCCGTGTGCGACATACTGCTCATAGAGGGCGCAGGAGGGCCATTTTCTCCCATCAGCCACGACTTGCTGTTTGCAGAGCTCATCAAAGAGCTCTCCATTCCCGTCATACTTGTGACCACCACCAGCCTGGGCACCATCAATCAAACCCTGGTGCACCTGGAGGCATTAGGTCATAGGGGGATTCAGGTGATCGCTGTAATCTTCAATGAAACCTCGGTGACAGACCCGCTTATCGCCGCTGATTCCATGGACTTCATCGCCAAACGCACAGACATACCCACTTTTGGCCCGATTCCTCACATGACACCCCCCTTTCCCTTTACACATCACGCCTGCATTCATACTGCCACGGCTGTTTTAGGGCTTCTGGAGGCAAAAAAATGACTTCTGACTGGGCAAGGCTCAAAGAGCTGGACAAAAGGCACCTTTGGCACCCATACACACAACACAAGGACTTCGAGGAGGGCTCCATGCTCTGCATAGACCATGCAGACGGAGTGTTTCTCTATGATGAAAACGGCAAGGCATACTATGACACCATCTCTTCCTGGTGGTGCATAGTGCACGGCCACAATCGGCCTGAGATCAAGCAGGCCATTGCCCAACAGATGGACCGGCTGGAGCAGGTGCACTTTGCAGGCACCACTCACGCGCCAGGCATAAGACTGGCCCAAAGATTGGTGGAGTTGACACCTGAACACCTGACACGAGTCTTTTTCTCGGATAACGGGTCAACCGCCTGCGAGATAGCGGTCAAGATGTCCTTTCAGTACTGGAAACAGGTGGGCCAGCCTCAAAGACAGGGCATTATCTCCTTGAAGCGGGGCTATCACGGCGACACACTTGGAACCATGTCCCTGGGCGGCACACCCCAGTTCCATTCGGCCTTTGCCCCCCTGCTCTTTTCCACCTACAAGCTGCCCTCGCCCTACTGCTATCGCTGTGAGTATCACAAAGAGCCGATTAGCTGCGACTTTGCCTGTCTGAAACCATTGGAGGACCTTCTCAATGACAAGGCCCAAGAAATGGCCTGCATCATTCTGGAACCCCTTTTGCAAGCGGCAGGCGGCATGATAGCCTATTCAAGCGGCTATCTCAGAAGGCTGGAAAGTCTCATAAAACAGGCGGGCATACACCTCATATTCGATGAGGTGGCCACTGGATTTGGCAGGACAGGCCGCATGTTCGCCCTGGAACATGTAAATGCCAAACCCGATTTTCTATGTCTTTCCAAGGGGTTGACCGCAGGCTGGCTGCCCATGGCCGCCACTTTGACCACAGAAGAGGTCTTTCGCGCCTTTTATGACGACTACTCAAAGGGCAAGACCTTCTTTCACGGCCACACCTTTACCGGAAACCCCTTGGCGGCCTCAGCGGCCCTGGCCTCCCTGAACATATTTGAAAAGGACCGAGTGCTTGAGAACCTTGGCCCAAAGATGGAGCTCTTGCAAAATGGGGCAAAGGAGTTCTTGCGCCATCCGTTTATCGGCGATGTGCGCGGAATGGGCATGGTAGCGGCCTTTGAGCTGGTGCAGGACAAGGCCACCAAGACCCCTTTTGCGCCTGAGTCGCGCATGGGCTTTCGCATCTATTTGGAAGGCCTGAAATACGGCCTGATTCTCCGGCCACTGGGCGATGTGCTCTACCTCTTTTTGCCCCTTTCCACCACATCAGATGAGATAAAGGACATCCTTCAGAGAATGGAAAGGCTGCTATGGGAGTTTTTTAGACGATGACACCCTCGAATAACACACTCTCCAAACTCCTTGAAATGCCCCTTGACCAACTGATGGCAAGGGCATTAAAGACCAAACTCAGACATCGCAAGGACCAATTCTCCCTCTGCACCATCATGAATGTAAAATCAGGAAACTGCACCGAGGATTGCTCCTTTTGCGCCCAATCCGCCCATCACTCCACAAATGCGACCATATATCCCATTCAATCCGTAAATGAAGTCCTAAAGCAGGCCGAACAGGCGGCACAAAACGGGGCAACCCGCTTCAGCTTAGTGGCAAGCGGCCGAGGGCCATCTCCTGCAGAGGTGGAGGCATATGCCCTGCGCATTCAGGCCATTCGAGAACGAATCGGCATCTCTGTATGCGCATCCCTGGGAATCATGGACTCCAAATCCCTTTTGATGCTAAAACAGGCAGGTTTGAGCCGCTATCACCACAACCTGGAGTCCTCTCCGGATTATTTCTCGCAGGTCTGCACCACGCACACCATATTTGAACGGATTGAGACCATAAAGGCGGCCAAAAGGATAGGCATTGAGACCTGTGTGGGAGGCATCATCGGCCTTGGCGAGGACATGCGTCAACGGCTGAATTTGGCCCTTACTCTTCAAAAACTCTCAGTAAATTCCGTGCCCATCAATATTCTGGTGCCCCTGCCAGGGACTCGACTGGCAAATGCCCTACCCCCCTCTATTCATGAGATTCTGCGCACCATAGCCATATTTCGCCTGCTGCTACCCAGACAGGCCATTCGCATCGCAGGCGGCAGAGAGACCCTGAAGGATCTGCAAGGGCTGTTGTTTATGGCAGGTGCCGATGCCATGCTCATAGGCGGCTATCTCACCGTGCGAGGAAGACCTGTACACGAGGACCTGCAAATGGTGGAAAGGATCAAAGGGATCTGGCAACAATGCAGCAGTTAAAAGACCTCATAGAAGACGAAAGGCTTTTGATACTGCACTCAGGTGAGATCCCTGAGATTGCCTACCATGGCTCCATTTATCACCTCACAGAGGACTCAGATGGCCCAAAAATAAGCATAAATGCCCTAAATCTTACCCCCCTAAAGGAGGCCGTGGTCCTTCGATATCAGACCATCATCCTTCGAGACCTGGACCACAAAAATCGAGACAAGCGCATCTATCGAGGTATGGCCAGGGCCATTGTCAACTATAACAGGCTGAGCAAATTCGCCGGCAAAGAGGGCCTGAACATTCAAGGGATTCAAAGGGAGATTCGAGACCGCGTGATAGACTTCTTGAGGCAGGAGGTCTTTGAGGTACTTTCCCATACCAGGCCCACCTGCCTCAATTGCGAGGCCTCTGAATTAAAAGACTTCTTGCAAAGCCTGCAAATAGAGGATAAAGACCTTCTTGAAAAGGTTTTGGAGATTTTACTCAGGAATTCACCAGGTCCATTATGAAAGACACCTCATTTGCCCTCACTCACAGCTTCATCGTGATATTAGCCAATCTCCTTGCCCTTGGAGTGCTCGTATTGGCACTGATGCTGCTTTTGCCCTTTTTAGAGCCCATCATCTGGGCGGCCATCATCACCCTTTTTACCTATCCGATATATAAAAGACTGAGGCAAACGGCCAATCTCTCTTCCAACCTGGCATCTGCTGTCATGTGTCTCTTGGTGCTGACATTCGTCATAGTGCCCTTTGCCTTTCTTGCCGCAAGTCTCACCAATGAAACACTCAGGCTCTATGATGGAATCAAGACCTGGGTGCAGCAAGACTCTGGACATCTGTTGGACACCCTGCAACAAGGCTCTGTAATAGGCGACTACTTAGCCAAGGTGCTGAACAGCTACAGACATCATCAGGACAAGCTCAATCAGCTGCTTACAGACTTGGCTCAAAAAGGCAGTAATCTCTTTTTACAACAGGGCACCCTCATCTTCAAAAACCTTACCTCCATGCTCTTCAAGGGCGGCATCATGTTGATAACGCTTTTTTATCTCTTCAGGGACGGTGAAAAATTGGTAAGCACCTTAAAGGCGCTCATGCCATTTCCCGCCAAAGAAACCGAAAAATTTACTCTCATCATATCCGATATGGTCATAGCCACTCTGTATGGCAATCTCTTGACCGGCATGATGCAAGGCGCCATGGGTGTCTTGATACTGTGGTTGCTGGACTTCTCAGCGCCCATTCTTTGGGGCATGGTCATGGCCATCTGCACCTTCATTCCTGTGGTGGGAACCGCCCTGGTGTGGGGGCCTGCCAGTCTGGGACTCCTCATCACAGGTGAGTGGGGAAAGGCGATTATTCTGGCTGGGTTCGGTATGCTCGTAATCAGTCAGATAGATACATTTGTAAAACCCCTGCTCATCAGCGGCAGAACATCCATTCACAGCCTGCTTCTGATGCTGAGCATTCTGGGCGGAATCGGCATGTTTGGATTTCTTGGAGTGATACTGGGGCCCATCATCATAGCACTGGCCATCTCGGTCCTTGAGTTTTATAAAATCAATTACTTGGAACGGTTAGCTAATGTGGGTTCCCTTGAAAAATAGGCACAGCCCGGGCGCCACCCAACAGATGGGCGAGTGCCTGTATTCTGGCATTGTGCTCCAAGCACTCCATGAGTTCAAAGGCCTGACGCAGGGTTGCACCTCTGGAGATGGCTCCGTGATGCGCCAGAAGCTGAACAGGCCCGTTTTTTATGGCTGAAACCACTGCATCTGCCAGTTCCTGAGAGCCTGGTAAATAAAAAGGCACCTCTACAACCCTTCCCAAGAGCATTTCAGCCTCTATCATGGAGTGAGGCAAAAGGCCCCTTCCCGACAGGCTCAAGGCCATGGCCCAAGGTGCATGGGTGTGCACCACTGCATTTGCGCTGGAATCGGCCCTATAGATTTCAAGATGCACGGCCAGCTCGGAAGAAGGTCTGCCCTTGCCCTTCAAGACAGCGCCATCGGCATTCAGCAACAAGAGCTCATCCTTTTTCAAAAAGCCCTTGTGCACACCGCTGGGTGTGATGAGGATATGGCCTGAGGCAGGGTCTCTGGCGCTCACATTGCCGTCTGCGCCTGCAATCAGACCCTTTTCATAGAGTCTGCGGCAGACAAAGACGATCTCCTCTGCAATGTCATTCGTGCTCAAGGTCTATATTCCTTTTTGGAGGTCACCTCTTTTTTGATACGATTGAGAGTGTCAGTCAGACATGCCAAGACATTGTCCCGTATATCTCCAGCCACTCCCAAAAGCATCACATCATCCCCCACCTCCAGCACACCCTCATTGACCTCCGCCTCCACAGCGAGGATACCAGGGTGCTGACGGGCATTCGTTAGTATCTCCTCCAATCGAGTCCGATTCACCGATACATCTATTGTGGAAACAGCCTCGCCAGAACGGGAGGAGTTTCTCACCACGCCGTTGTGAATGAGTATCATGCCAGCCCTTCCAGCTGAAGCCGCCTTCAGACGCCTACGCATCGCCTCCATGTCCAGTGTCTTTTGAACATTTGCCATGAAAAACCTCCTTGAATTTTTAGGTTATATCGTCCGCACACCAGGTAGTGCTGGCATAGGCCGAATGATTGTGTATGGACTCAAAATTCTCGGCCTCCACATGAAACCATGTGACCTGCGGCATGGCTGAAAGCCGTTCGCACACGGCCCTGACCACATCCTCCACAAACATGGGGTTTTCATAGGCCCTTTCGGTGACATACTTCTCATCAGGCCGTTTGAGCACCGAAAAGACATCGGATGAGGCGCTGCGCTCCACCTCTGTTATCACATCCTCCAGCCAGATAAAACCCTTGAAACGCAACCAGACACGCACCTCGCCCCTTTGATTGTGGGCGCCATGACTGGAGATCTCCTTGGAACAAGGGCATACTGTTGTCACGGGCACACGGGCCACCAGCACCATGTCCAGGCTGTCGGTCAAGGTGCCGTGCAAGCCGCAGCCATACTCAATAAGCCCAAGGCTGCCGGTGACAGGCGCCGCCTTTTCTATAAAATAGGGGAAATCCACCTCTAAATGGGCCTCCTGGGCCTCTAAACGCCCCTTCATATCCACCAGGATTCTGGAAAAGGTCTTGATATTGATCTCCCCCCTGTGTTCATTCAATACCTCCACGAAACGGCTCATGTGAGTGCCCTTGAAGTGATGGGGGAGATTTACATACATGTTGATATTGGCTACTGTCTGTTGATGGCCTCTGGCCTTGTCCAGGACCGTGATGGGATAGCGAATGTTCTTGATGCCCACCCGCTGTAACGGGATATTGCGGCCGTCAGGCATGGCCTGCACATCCACCAAATCAGTTTTGACTGATGAACCTACTTTCAAGCCGAAAACGCCCCTAATTTTTCCAGCAGTTCCCTTGCCTTTTGAAGCATTGTTTCATCTGCAAGGGCGACCTCAGCACCCGTGCGCTCGGCCTGCCGAACCAATGAAGAGGCAGGAAATGCGGCCAGAACAGGCATATTCAGGCTCTTTTCCACAAAAACCACATCCTCAGGCGCGCTTACGGCATTGACCACCACATGAATGGCCTTCATCTTCAGATCCTTGGCCAAGGCTATGATCTTGGAGACGGTCTCTATGCTGCCAAGGTATGGCTGCGCCACCACCAGCAGGTGATCCACTGAGGCAACGGTCCCTCGGCCTAAGTGTTCCACTCCTGCCTCCATGTCCAATACGATGTCCTCGTCGGGCGAGAGCATCAGGGTATTGAGCAGGGCCTTCAGTACCACATTGTCAGAACAGGCACAGCCGCCTCCACCCTGACGAATAGCGCCCACTGTCATGAGTTTGATGTTGCCCTGAATGCGGATAAAGCGCTCAGGCAGGTCGTCCACACGGGGATTTAGGCGGTAAAAAGGCCCATCCCGCTCACTGCGCTCGTTTAAAAGCTCCCGCATCTCGGCTATGGGAGTGATTTCGTCCGGATTGGGAAAACCCAGAACACGCGCCAGATGCGGGCTGGAATCCGCATCTATGGCCAGGACCCGGCGGCCCATGGAGGCAAGCACGGTTATGAGCAAGGCGCTCAGAGTGGTCTTTCCCACGCCGCCTTTACCGCTGACAGCTATCTTCATTTTCGCCTACTCTTTCAGGCCACAGGCTGACCCTGCGGATAAGAACCAAGCCACTCCAGAAAGGTGCAGCCGCTTCGAATGGTCTCTATGCCCTCTTTCACCTTATCATCCTCTATATGACCCACTATATCCACATAGAACAGATAACGCCAGGGCTCGTTTTTCACAGGACGGGACTGTATCTTGGTGAGATTGATGCCGCGATCGGCCAAGGGTTTGAGCAGGCGGTAGAGGGAGCCGGGCTTGTCCTCCAGGCTCAGGAGCAGAGATGTCTTGTCATTGCCGCTGGGTCTTTGAGACCTGTGCCCAAGAATCAAAAAACGAGTGGTGTTTCCTGCATAATCCTCTATGGAATGCGCCACTACCTGCAGATTGTAGGTGCGGGCGGCCAAAGAGCTGGCTATGGCCGCGATGGATGAGTCCACAGCGGCCCATCTGGCGGCCTGGGCGGTGCTGACCACCTCCTCCACGGGCACAGTGGGCAGGTTTTTCTGCAACCAATTTCTGCACTGGGCCAAGGCATGGGGATGGGAAAGGATTCTGCGAATGGTGTCTGTCCTGCCGCTTTGATTGATGAGGTCGTGGGAGATGGGCAGAAATATCTCTCCGTTTATCTTCACCTTGAAATCACAAAGACCGTCTAAGGTGAGGGCCACAGTGCCCTCCACTGAATTTTCTATGGGAACCACTCCAAAGTCCACCCGCTTTCGCTCCACCTCCTCAAACACGGCTGTGATGTTGGGCATGGGTATAAAATGGGGGGCATTGCCGAAAAATTTTACAGCAGCCATGTGTGTAAAGGTGGTCTCCGGCCCCAGAAAGCCTATTTCCAGGGGGCGCTGGGCGTTTCTGCATGCCGATATAATCTCGGAAAATATGACATTCAGACCGTCAGGGGGAAAGACCTCCCGATTTTTTGCCAGAATATTCCCAATGACCTCGCGCTCTCGCGTGACATCCAGAATGTCCCGTTCAGCCTGGCCCTTGATCTCGCCTATTTGAATCGCAAGGCGAAAACGTTCCTGTAGCAATGAAACCAGTTCAGCGTCTATGGAATCTATTCTGTTTCGTAATGCCTTTAATTGTTCAAATGTTTGAGTATCCATGATATGTCAATTAATTACTTCAAGATGGCGAGTATTGCCAACAACTCGTTGCGAATGAAAAGGATATCTTCTATGTCAACGGTTTTTTGAAAAAGATTCCGCTGCATGACAGGCGATTGCGCCGAACGTTCCATAGCCTTTTTGGCACCGGTTATTGTCATTCCCTGATGGTGCAGCAGGTCCTTTATCTTCTCGATAATTAGCAGGTCTTCCTGGCGATAAAGACGCTGTTTGGCCACACGATGAGGACGAATCTGTCTGAACTCCGTCTCCCAATATCGAAGCACATGAGGTTCTACACCGGTCAGATTGCTTACCTCACCTATGCGATAATACTTCTTTTCGCTCTCTTTTGCCATTCACGATAGCCTTCAGGGTGCGACTCGGCCTGAATACCACCCGTTCTCCGGCTGGTATTCGAATCTCCTTTCCGGACACAGGATGCAACCCCCTGCGCTCCGGATGTTTCATGGATACGAATTGACCAAAACGAAAAAATTTTATGTTTTTTTTCTCTCCAAGCAACAGGCTCAATTCCGTAAAAAAGGCATTCACAAGCTCAAGGCTGACCCTTTGAGAAAAACCAAGACGATGGGCTATCTGTCTGGCCAGTTCCTTTTTGGTGACAGTTCTCACATCATATCCCTATGCACGAAGCTGCGCCTGAAAATGCTGTATCAGGCTGTCAACCAGGCCCTGATGTCCCTTGGCTATATCCTCCTCCGTCAGGGTCCGCTCCATTGAACGATATACCATGCGCAGCCCCATGCTTTTGTATCCTTTTGGAATAGGCTTTCCGGTATAGAGGTCGAACAATGTGACATTTTCCAGGTAAGTTATATTCTGTGAGGCTATAAATTCCTGAACAGCAGCCCAGGAGATTTCATCTGTAACGATAATGGCCGCATCCCTTGAAATGGCAGGATACTTAGGTAGTGCCTTGAAAACAGGCCGTGTCTTTCTTGCTTCACAAAGACCGTCAAAAGAGATGTCCAGCACAAAGACACCGGCTTTACTGTCTATGCGGATATCGAACCGCTCCAGAACGGCAGGCGCTATACAGCCCATACTGCCGATTTGCCTATCGTCAACAACTATCCATGCAGAGGAACCTGGCAGATAAAACGGCTCCTGCCGCGAGGATGCATTCAAGGAAACACCCTCCAGGCGCATAAATTCGACGATATTTTCAAAGATACCTTTCACATCAAAAAGGTCAACACCATCCTTTGACCATGCCCAGGAACTCGTGTAGCGGGAACCAGCAAACAAGACCGCGCAACGCCTTTCCTCCACCGGAAGCATAGACCTGCCCTGGGCATAAAAAACCCGGCCCAATTCGAAGAGCTTCACATCATTCACCCCGCGTGCATTGTTTCTGGCCAAGGCGCTCAACAGACACGGGACCAGGCTGGTACGCATTACGGAAAGCTCCTCTGTAAGGGGATTTTGAAGCCTAACAAGGGAGGTTCTGGTGTCTCCATTCGCAAGAAAAAGACCGGAAATCTCTTCAGGAGAACAAAAACTGTATGAAATACACTCTGTCAAACCCTGGGAAACCAGAAAATTCTTGAGTTTTATCTCCTGTTCCCACCGGCTCTCAGGCTGCTGGCCTGCAATAACGGCCCTTGGCATGTCGGTCCCAAGACGGTCATAACTGTAGATGCGCGCCACCTCTTCCACCAGATCGATCTCTTCTTTAAGATCAGGACGGAAACTCGGTGGAATACACATCAAAATTCCAGTGGATTCTTGAATTTTTACACCAAGTCTGGCAAGTATGGCCACGACCTCTTCAAGGGGGATGGACAGGCCAAGCAGTCTGGCAAGTCTTTCAGTGCGCAAGTGGATGACCGGCGGTTCATGCCTGACCGCATAGTTGTCGAAATAAAGTGCATCCTGTTTCAATGCACCCAACTGCTGCAGCAGTTCCACGGTTCTCTTCAGGGCGATCAAGGGCAGTTCAGGGTCCACGCCACGCTCAAAGCGATATGATGCCTCGGTGGAAAGCCTCAGCATTCTGGATGTCCTGCGAATGGAATCAGGGTTGAAAAATGCGGCCTCCAAAAGCACATTGCGAGTCCGGTCGGTCACCTCTGAATCGGCCCCTCCCATGACACCGGCTACGGCCACAGGGCATTTCATATCGCAGATGGCCAGCATATCCCCCTCAAACACCCGTTCTTTGCCGTCCAAAGTGGTCAGGCGTTCCCCCGGAGCGGTTCTCACTACAATACCAGGCCCATTTAACCGCTCAAGATCAAAGGCATGTAAGGGCTGTCCAAGCTCCAGCATCACATAATTGGTGGCATCAACAACATTATTGATAGAGCGCACACCGCAGGCGGCAAGTCTTTTGACAAGCCAGTCAGGAGAGGGAGCGATGGTCACGCCCGATAAAGATGCTGCGGCATAACGGGGGCATAAAGCGGGTGCCTCGATGTGAATTGGGACAGCGAAATCAGAGGCGCTTGAAAGAGGCGGCAAATCCATCTGATACAGCACCGGACAAGAATAGATGGCTGAAACATCCCTGGCGATGCCCAACACGCTCAGACAATCCGGCCTGTTGGGCGTGATACTGACCTCAATGACGGCATCGCCGTCTCCAAGCTGTTCAATACCCTCAACCTCCAAACCGGCCATGGTCAGATCATGGGCCAGTTTTGTGACAGGGGCATTGCAATCCACAAATTCTTTCAACCAGGAAGTGAGTATCTTCATGAGACTGAATCAAAACTGTCTGAGAAAACGCAGATCGTTTTCATAGAAAAGACGAATGTCATCAATGCCGTATCTCAACATCGTAAACCTTTCAATGCCAAGCCCAAAGGCAAAACCGGTGTAACGCTCTGAATCATAACCTATGGACCGAAACACGGCTGGATGCACCATGCCTGCACCCAACACCTCCAGCCATCCGGTATTGGAACATACCCGGCAGCCCTTCCCCCTGCATATCACACACTGAATGTCCACTTCAGCGCTGGGCTCTGTAAAAGGAAAAAAACTCGGCCTGAATCTGACCGATGTCTTGGCGTCAAAGAAATGCTGTATGAAGTGCGTAAGTGTCCCTTTGAGGTAGGCAAACGAGATGTCAGTATCCACCATCAGGCCTTCCACCTGATGGAACATCGGAGTATGAGTCACATCGGAATCGCAGCGATAAACCTTGCCTGGCGCTATAATGCGCAGGGGCGGCTGAAGCCTTTCCATGGTGCGCACCTGAATGGGAGAGGTATGAGTGCGCAACAGGACCTTGTCGTCCACATAAAAGGTGTCCTGCATGTCCCTCGCCGGATGATTGGCAGGTATATTCAATGCCTCGAAATTATAAAAATCCAGTTCTACCTCAGGTCCTTCAGCTACTCCAAAACCCATTCGCCGAAAGATATCACACACCTCGTTAAGGACCTGCGTAATGGGATGCAGCCTTCCCAATGGCAATGAACGGCCTGGAAGGGTGATGTCCAGGCCGGCTATTTTTACAGCGCCACTCAGCTCCTTCAGCTCCTGACGCCGTTTTTCTATTCCATCCGCCAGTTCCTGTTTAAGGGCATTGACAGCGCTGCCGAATTGAGGTCTTTGCTCAGCGGGTAAACTGCCAAGTGTGCGCAAAAGAGAGGTCAGGACGCCCTTTCGGCCCAGAAAATCCGTCTCAATCCTTTCCAGTGCGGTAATATCCGCCGATGCAGCTATGGCGGAAACAGCCTGCTCCCTGATGGCATTTAGTCTGTCGAGCATCTAATGAGCGATGAAAACGGGCATCAGGCTGCCTTGGCCAGCTCCACAACTGCTGCAAAGGCCCTGGCATCGGTAACAGCCAGATTGGCGAGCACCTTGCGGTCTATCTCCACACCAGCCTTATGAAGCGCTCCCATAAATTTGCTGTATGAAAGCCCATGTTCCCTGCAGGCGGCATTGATGCGCACAATCCAGAGCCCCCTGAACTCCCCTTTCTTGGCCTTTCTATCCCTATAAGAGAAATAAAGGGCCCTTTCCACTGTCTCTTTGGCGGATCTATAACGACGGCTGCGGTTACCCCAGTAACCCTTGGCCATCTGCAATATCTTGTTGCGACGTCTTCTGGCCTTGAAACCACGCTTTACTCTTGGCATAACTATAACTCCTGTCTCAAAAAATAAATAAAATCAATGTGAAGCAACCCCAAAATGCCTCTCACAGAGAAGGCAAGGCGCGCCTCAAATTCCTGGTCACACCAGTATCCACTATCATCGGCTGGCCAAGATGTCTCTTTCTGGCCCGTGACTTGTGAGTCAAGAGATGTCTCTTGCCCGCCCTGTGGCAGACCAGCTTGCCCGTACCAGTCACAGTAAAACGCTTTGCAGCGGCCCTTTTTGTCTTTATCTTAGGCATATTTTTCTCCTCATAGATTTACAATCAATCTCTTTTAGGTATCAACATAATATGAACGGTGGGGCCTTCCATGCCCATAGTGCCTTCCATAACCGCCACATCAGAGAGGTCCTGCACCATTTTTTTCAGAATTTCTATACCGATATCCTTGTGCATCATCTCCCGGCCCCTGAAGCGGATGGTCACCTTGACCTTGTTGCCGTCCTCTATAAACTCTTTTATATGTCTCTTCTTGACCTCCAGATCGTGCGTATCGGTCTTGGGACGCAATTTGATTTCTTTTATCTGAATCTGGATCTGCTTCTTCTTGGCCTCTTGGGCCTTTTTACTCTGTTCATATTTGAACTTGCCGAAATCCATGATGCGGCAAACAGGAGGGTTGGCGTTGGGAACTATCTCCACCAGGTCTAAAAACTCCTGCCCTGCCCTCTCCAATGCCTCACGAATGGAAACAACACCCAGATTTGCACCATCCTTACCGATAAGACGCACATTATCAGACTGGATTGCATTATTGATATTAATGGTTTCCTTGCCTATATCCTACCTCCCGAAATTCCGACGGCATTTCCTGTCAGAGACAGTATGCAACGTCTGTCAAAATAGATAAAACAACTACAAAACAATCTCAAACTATTCAACAACGAAAAATGCAATATATAAAAACAATCTACTGAACAGCCGAATCAAATGCAGCCTGAATCTCTTTGTTAAACAAATCAATTATTCCATCAACAGACATCGACTCAAGACTGTCGCCTTTCCTTGTGCGGGGAGTGACTGTATGCCCCTGCACCTCACTGTCTCCGACCACCAGCATGAACGGTATCTTGGATAACTGTGCCTCTCTGACCTTCTTGCCCAGTTTTTCGTTGCGAAGGTCCAGCGATACACGAAAACCTGCCTTTTGCAGCTCACTCGCCACATGAGAAGCCCATGCATCACAACGGTCTGTAACAGTCAGCACAATGGCCTGGACAGGGGCCAGCCACATGGGGAAGGCGCCTGCATAGTGTTCGATCAACACACCAAAAAAACGCTCAAGCGAGCCCATCAATGCCCTATGAATCATGATGGGGGCATGTTCCTGCCCATCCTCACCCACATAACGCACATTGAAACGTTCCGGTAGATTGAAATCCACCTGAATGGTGGAACACTGCCAGGAACGATCCAGGCAATCCTTGATCTTGATGTCTATCTTTGGCCCGTAAAAGACCCCTTCGCCAGGATCAATGCTATATGGCAGGCCTTGAGTCTCAAGGGCCTCTTTCAGGGCATTGGTAGCGCGCTCCCAGTTCTCATCCGTACCCACGTATTTCTCAGGACGGGTTGAAAGATATACATCATAACGATGAAAACCAAACACACGCAATACATAAAGGGTCATGGCGAGTATCTCACCAATCTCCTTGCTCAACTGCTCCTTGGTGCAGAAGATATGGGCGTCGTCCTGAGTGAAACCACGCACACGCATCAGACCATGGAGCGTGCCTGTCCGTTCATAGCGATATACGGTGCCGAGTTCGCACCATCTCAGAGGCAATTCGCGATAACTTCTTTTCCTGATGTTATAAATAGCAATGTGGAAGGGGCAATTCATGGGCTTGAGCTGATACTGCACCTCGTCGATGTCCATGGGTGCGTACATGCTCTCAGAATAAAAATCCAGATGGCCGCTTGTCTTCCACAGGTCTCTTCTTGCTATATGCGGTGTGTATAACAGCTCATAACCGCGGCGCAGGTGCTCGTTACGCCAGAAATCCTCTATGGTCTTGCGCATCAAGGCACCCTTGGGCTGCCAGAGTATCAGACCAGGACCAATGGCATCATCAATGGCAAACAGCTCCAGTTCCCTGCCGAGCCTGCGATGGTCCCTTCGTTTTGCCTCTTCCAGCCTGTCTAAATATGCCTTGAGCTCCTTTGCGCTGAAGAAAGCGGTGCCATAGATACGCTGAAGCATGGGTTGCTTCTCATCGCCCCGCCAATAGGCTCCGGCCGTATGGGTAAGTTTAAAGGCAGGGATACAACCAGTGTCAGGGAGATGCGGCCCCCTACAAAGGTCCCAAAAACCACCCTGCCCGTAGAAAGACACAGTTTTTTCACCCTGAGAGGCAAGCTCATTCAGGATCTGAAGCTTGTACACCTCTTCATGCTGCTCCATGTAGGCCCTGGCATCCTCTATGGGCATGGATTTTCTCACAATCGCCTGACGGGCATGAATGATCCCGTGCATCTTGAGCTCTATGGCCGCCAAATCCTCTGGAGTAAACCCCTTTTTATAGTCAAAATCGTAATAAAAACCATTTTCTATAGCAGGCCCTATGGCCACCTTGACATCAGGGAACAATTCCTTAACCGCCTGGGCCATCACATGGGCGGTTGTATGACGAAGGACATCAAGGGCCTCTGGGTCGCTGGCCGTAACAAAGTCCAGCTCACAGTCTTTTTCCAGACGGGAGGAGAGGTCTTTTAGCACAGGACCACCGCTCCCATCATTTATACGCACCAGCAAGACCTCTTTCGCCTTTTTCTTGCTCAAGACATTACCCAACACATCCGATACAACGGAGCCCTCAGGTACTTCTTGAACAGTGCCATCCAACAAACGTATGTTTACAGTCTTGCCAACGGTTTCCATAATCAAGATGTTATAAAAAATACCTCACGCAAAATAGGCAAAAATGCCTTGCACGACAGAAAGATGGAAATAAAAAAATGGTAGGCGCGGGCAGGATTGAACTGCCGACCTCTACCGTGTCAAGGTAGCGCTCTACCACTGAGCTACGCGCCTTCAAAAACGACAGGTCTGTTGATAACAATATTTTGCCCGTGTGTCAAGCGGCTCTGCCTCTGCTGGCCGTCATCAGCTCCTTTCACCGGGCCTGAAACCATATCCGGCGGTCAGGGCATGACGTGTGCCGGCCTCTATCCACCGCTTTATATTATTGGCATCCTGCAGGCGTCCTTCCTTACTGTTTGCATCCAGCAACACTATAATCACAGGACGATCGGCTATATTCGCCTTCATCACCATACAGAGACCAGCCTCATTTATAAAACCTGTTTTGCTGAGCTCTATGTCCCACCGCCCTTCTCTAACCAGGGGATTTGTGTTCCTGAAGGCGATACAGCCCTTGTTGGAGGCAACCTTGCATTCCGGAGTGGTGGTAAACTCCTGAATCAACTCATACTGATAGCTGTTTTTGACCAATACCATCAGATCATGCGCTGTAGAACGGTTAGTCGAATAAAGACCTGTGGGATCCGCAAAGAATGTATTGGACATCCCCAATGCCCTGGCCTTATGGTTCATGGCTGCAACACATGCCTGGACGCCTCCGGGGTATGTGCGGGCCAAGGCATGAGTAGCCCGATTTTCAGAAGACATGAGCGATAGCCTGAGCAGCTCCCGCCGCGGCAATACAGCGCCCACAGGCAGACGGGACGAAGAATGGCGAAGCATGTCAACGTCTTCCTCTGTTACGGTTATCGGAGTATGCATGGGCAGATGCGCATCCAATATAACGGTTGCAGTCATCAATTTGGTAATGGAAGCGATAGGCACTACATCATCGGCATTGCGTGCATACAACACACGATTGGATGCATCGTCATAAACCATTACTGATCTGGAGCTGAAATGAATCTGATGGATATCTATTGGAGATGGCTCATGGCTCACAGATAACCGCGACGTTTTCTGCCTATTCTTTGACGATGAGCCGGATATGACAGCTACTTTTTGAGTGACATGCTTATTGGAGATGTTGGCCTTCTGGACTGTGCCCTTTTTTGATGCCTCATGCCTTAAGTTAGAGACAAGTGATTTAGAGGCAGGTGATGGTATAGATGTCTTTTTGTTTGCAGATATCGCAGCCACTTTGGTCTTTTTGGTGGTTGCGGATGTCTTTAAGTCTTTATGAGGAGTATTTTTGGCATTCTTTGCTGTATTTAACTTGGCTGCTGTCGTGTTATGAGAGACATTGTTAACAGGTCTTTGCGGTTCTGCTGGCTTTGTATATTTTTGATATAATGGAACTGAATGTTTATTGCTGTCAGTGTGGGCGATGGAAACACTACATACCATCAACATAAAAACCAGACAACACAAGGTTCTGATGACAACCATGATCTCTTCGCTCCCCCCTCAGATGAACATGTGAACTGCCTTAATGAAAAACAACTATACATAATATCATGCAGACAGGCAAGACCATTAGGGAACCCTCAAGATTATATCTTGAGACGGTTTCCATCAGGACAACGCGGCCATCTTGACCGTATCGCCTGTTTCCATACCAGCACCGGAAACAATTTTAGCCTCTGAGGCATCCACTGAAAAAAGACTATCTATCACCAGCTCGCCCTTCATATCTCCTGTAGCAAAACCCAGGGAACGGCCGGTAATGGGATCGGTCACCTCCTTCCCGCGGCCAAACACCCTGAGCCTGTCCCCTGGTTGCAGACCGGTAAGCCTCCCGGCATTCAGAAACACCTTTCCGCCTTCGATCTTCACGATACGACAGGACCATTCCGTAGCCCTGACGACATCATCTGATATCTTGGTAGCCACCGAGTCGAATTCCTTTACGTTCGTCAGGAACGAGGCGATCAACAGGGGTTCTGTGGCATGAAATACATCGATACGCAGGTCTGTTTTTGCAAATGCAGGCAGATTGCTCTGAGGAAAATAAACCAGCACATAGGCATGGATACCTGCAAAGACCGCTATGTCACGTCTGACCGATGCCTTTAACAGATCAGACTCACTGTATCCCCTTGACTTCAGCAATTCAGAAAGATAGGAGGCATCCATGGGGACGAGCCCGTCGGTGCGCCTCAACGCCGCAGGCAAAAGGGAGAGGACATCCAGCCCCATGTCACCGAGCAGGGACAACATGACTACCTTTCTCCTGAGAACAGGCATGCCGTCCACTCCCTTGGCCCTTTGGGGAAGCCCCATCAGCCTGCTTTCCAAGGCCTCCAGCCTGTTTTCCAATTCCTTTTCACGCTTTGAATCCCCAAAGAGTTTTATGGAATTGCCGGAACCGCCCTGGACGTTCACCTCCCTGAAATAATCGGATGTCACCATCATGGGAGAACCAATAACGCGATTATCCAGTTCCTCCATTTTGGCGGCGTTTGCGGCCTTTGCAGCCTCCTTTGAGGAAGAAGACCGGGCTGCACTGGACTCTGGGGTATTTGAGCCTGTTGCAGCAGGGTTGGCTTCCTTGAATGCACAACCCGACAAGAGAATGAAAACCAGCAATATTCCGGCGGTGCATAAAAATAGAAACCTGATCCTGGAAACGGGGTTTAGATACATCTTCCTGCGTAGCTCCTTTTATTTGTTCAGCAACTCATCCAGCTGATTTAATTTTTTCTTGAATTCCTCATTTTGAGAGATGTCTTTTACATCTATATCCAGCGGTTCAAGTTCAATGGAGACAGGCTCGCCTGCGCTGTAGTCGTCACGCACCAGGTCTGATACATCCAGTTCCTGCAAAGAAACAGCTGGAGAGATAGTAGTTTTATTGGTGGTAAGCCACTTCACCGGCTCAGCTGGAGGTTGCACAAAACCCCCCAATTTTTCTTTTATTTTTGTCAAATCCGTTTTACAATAAGGACATGCGGTCAGATAATCGAAATCAATGGTTCCACACTTAGGACAACGCATAAGCCACCTCCCATGTCGTCAATACAAGTTATTTGGAATGTTTCAAAAGTTATCTTAATNCCCATATAATACATTCGTCAATTTTATTCTTAAAAGGAGACTCGACTATTGGATATTTTTTTTACAAAGATGCAGGGCGGCGGAAACGATTTCGTCATCATTGACAACAGGGCAGAGATGGCGGCGCTTGAAAACGGCAAGGAAGCGGCCAGACGTCTGTGTCACCGCAAATTCGGCATAGGCGCAGATGGTCTTATCCTCATAGAAAACCCCGGCCCCACTCAGCCTGCAACCCACTTCCGCTGGCGTTTTTTCAATGCCGACGGCAGCGAGGCGGAGATGTGTGGAAACGGGGCCAGATGCGCTGCGCGTTTTGCAAATCTGTCGCAAATAGCACCTGCTCAAATGCGATTTGAAACACTGGCCGGCATCATAGAGGCTGAGGTCTTTCAGGCATCCGAACAGGTCAGGATACGGCTATCGGACCCCCGAAATCTGAAGACAGACATCGACCTGCCTCTTGAAAGACAAACCGTGACCGTTCACCACATAGACACAGGCGTGCCTCATACCGTTCTCTTTGTA
>JGI12104J13512_1000781_pt1 | contig 26762 bp, 23 predicted proteins | sample TerdegcTABiofilm_FD_13512 | JGI IMG/M metagenome (IMG submission 13512)
GGACAGTCTTTTTAGCCTGGCATGCCAGAATTTCCAGTTGCTTTATTCCAGATTTAATGATTCCTCCCATCTAATGCCGAGAGCCTATTTTATCTTTATTATTAAAGTCCCATGCTAAATTTATTAAGATGATTTGGCAACTTTGACCATAGCCGGCCGGATTACCTTTTCTTTTAAATAATAACCGCGTTGAAATTCCTCAATTACCGTATTGTCCGGGTGTTCATCGGATTCTGCCTGCAGCACCGCCTCGTGCTTTGCCGGATCGAACTGCTCACCAACAGCTGGAATAGCCGCCAGCCCTTCGGCTTGCAGAACATCCTGCAGCTGCCGGTAAATCATTTCCACTCCGGCTTTATAACTCTCAATGGATTGACCTTCCGCCGCCAGAGCCCTGCCGAAATTGTCCAGCACCGGCAGCAGCGCCACGATCAGCTGCTCGGAGGCATATTTAAAGAATTCTTCTTTCTCCTGGCGGGTTCTCCGCCTGTAGTTCTCATAGTCGGCCTGCACCCTGGCCAGGCGGTTGTAATAATCATCGGCGCGCGTCTTTTGCTCTTCCAATTGCGACCGTAAAGAGGCTAACTCACCATCCCCGTTTTTCTCCTCAATTGTGCCCGCGTCCTCCGCTACCGGGCCGGCGTCTGTTCCATTTTGCTTCGTTTCACCAGGTTCCACTTCCGGCTGATTTATTTTTACTTCCAGGTTCTCTTTAAATTCTTCTTCATGACTCACCTTACCCACACCTCGCAAAAAAGTATTCTCATTCTCCCATCCTGTCTTTTGACTACTGACTACTGCATAATCATTGATTAGCGATGTCTTTATCGTGCATATCTTTTTCTTCCCGTTTTTTAATGATCGTGTCTATTCTCAAGATGGCTTCGGCCACTTCACCGGCCGCTTTCAGGGCATAGATTTTCACATTGGCCGGATCAACAACGCCCAGTTCATCCATATCGGCAACTTGCCCGCTGTCACAGTCAACCGCAAGGGAATGCCTGCCTGTTTCCACCTGGGCGGCAATGACGTCGCCCAGCTTCTCCAGCGGGTTGAATCCGGCGTTGGCCACAATTTGCGCCATGGGCCGCTTCAAGGCTTCAACCACGCAATCCACCCCGTATGCAGCCATTCCCCTGATCCCTTCTCTTACCTTCTCCACCTCGCGCGCCACCGCCAGTTCCATGGACCCCCCGCCGGGGACCACACCCCCCTTGATAGCGGACTGGACGGAAGAAGCGGCGTCCTTGGCGATGCGCTCCCTTTCGCCGACCACCTCCGACGTGGCCGCGCCCACCAGCACGGTTGCCATGGGCTTTCCTTTGCCGCCCATTACCCATACCTGTTCGAGCTTTTCATCGCTGTACACCCTATCGGTGTAGCCCAGGCATTTTTCCAACTCATCTACCGCCTTTTTCAGGCCGGTGCGCTTGATCATTCTCGCGCCCGTCAGTTCCGACGCCTTGCGCAGTTCCTTGTTGGACACCCGCTGGACGACCATTATGCCATTGTCCGTGAGAATCTCTTCAGCCGCGTCGTCCACTCCGCGATCGACCAGAACCAGGCCAACTTGCAGGCCGGCTATTTTATTAATGTTATCTTTAAACTCAGCTTGTAGTTGCAGGTAACGGCTAAATCCCGCTTCGGTCCCTAAAGCCTCGTCTTCAATTTCCTCCGGCTCAAGGGCATCGTCAATCACCAGCACTTTTACCCGTTCCAGTTCCTTGGGCATCTGGCGGTTCATCCGCTCCTTGTTGATAATAACGCCCATAAAAACTTGATTTTCCGCCCCTTCTTCGGCAATAATAGTATCGGAAAATTTAAACGTGGGATCATCCCTGAGTTTGTCCTCACCTACCAACACCGCCGCCCGCACCACCAGATCGGCGATATCCCCATGCTCTCGTCCGGCCACCAGCGCCACCTGCCGGACCGCCGGGTCGCTTAGTCCTTCAACCGGGCGGGCTTGCTCAGACATTGCTTCAAGAGCTCTTTTCAAGCCGACACGCAATCCTTCAATTACCCGCGCCACGGGCACCCCTTTGGCAACCTGCTCAAAGCCGGCGCTGACCAGCGCTCCCGCCATCACCGTGGCCGTGGTGGTGCCGTCCCCGATCTCCTCCTGCTGCGCCTTGGCTATGTTAATCAGCATCCGCGCAGCGGGGTGATTGGCTTCCATCATTGTTAGTATCGTCACGCCATCGTTTGTTATTACCACATCTCCAAATTTATCAACCAGCATGGTGTCCAGCCCCTTGGGCCCCAGGGTGCCTTCCACCGCTGACGCGATGGCCCGGATGGCATTGGAGTTGGTCATCAGGGCGGCCAGCTTTTCATCTACCTCAGAACCGGAAATTGCTTCCTTCTTTAAGCTCAAACAGGGTTCCCCCTCACTTTCGCACGCCCTGGATCATCCGCTCCAGAGTCCGGGAAAGGTATTTTGTCAAATAATCAACGACACTTACCACTTTGGCGTATTCCATCCTGGTGGGTCCCAGCACTCCAAGAGAACCCATCTTGCGGCCACGCACAGTGTAAGGGGCGGAAATCATGCTGCATTCTCTCATATCCCACTGGTCGATTTCCCCGCCGATCCGCACAGTCACACCCTCATCCTCGCCCCCGCCTTCCAGGATATCGCAAAGAAGTTTCTCTTGTTCCATGATGCTCAGCATGGTCTTAATCTTTTCCACGTTGTGGAATTCAGGCTGATTTAACATATTAAATACCCCGCCGAGGTATATTTTATCCTCGAATTCAAGCGTCAGGCTATCTTGGATTAATTCCATGACTATGTCCAGAACATTTTTATGCCTGGCGAGTTCGGAATAAATTTCTTTGATTAGATTCAATTTAATGCTTTTCATGGTAAGACCTTGAAGCTTGTCGTTCAGCACCCTGGATATCGTTTCCATGTCCAAAGCGGTGATGCTCTCCGGTATCTCGATCATCCTGTGCTGCACAGCGCCGTTATCCATAACGGCGATTACCATGGCCCGGGACTGATGCATATATACAATCTGGACATGTTTCAGACTGCTGATGCCAATGCGCGGCGTCAGCACCATCGCGGTATAATGAGTCAATTGGGAGAGAAGCAGGCCTGTTTTATGAATCACCTGCCCGACATCTCTCACCTTGGCTCTATATTCCCGCCTGATTAACTCTTCTTCTTCCTTCGATAATTCCTGCTTTCTCATTAAAAAGTCAACATAATAACGGTAGCCGAGTTCCGACGGAATACGGCCGGCCGAGGTGTAAGGCTGTTCGATAAACCCCTGATCCTCCAGGTCTGCCATTTCATTGCGTATTGTAGCCGGGCTTACCCCCAGCTTGTATTTTTTGGCGATGGTCCGGGAACCGACTGGCTCAGCGGTGGCAATGTAGTCGTGAACGATAGCTAACAGTACCTTTTGCTTACGGTCTTCCATTACTTTGCCGGACCTCCTTCTTGTTAGCACTCTACGTTATTGAGTGCTAAAACCTCTAAATAAAAAATAGCACTACTATAACGAATTGTCAAGGGAATTGGTGAAAAGTATGCAAATATTTTACTAATAATGGCTGCATACAAATTCTTTAAAAACTTCATTGCCGAGCGGCAGGCCTTTTGCTGTGAGGCGCAAGTATCCGTCCGCGAGTTCAATCAGCCCGGCTTCCCGCAAAGAAGCTATTTCCACCCGGTAGATGTCCTCCGCCCGCCGGCCGAAACGGTGGTAAAAAGCTTCCAGGTGAACTCCCTTGAGCAGCCGCAAGCCCAGAAACATGGTCTCGGCCATCTCATGCCGGACGATTGCGGCATCTCTTGCTGCCACCGGCAATTTCCCCTGGGCAAGACTGCCGGCGTAGCCCTTTATAGTGGAATCATTGGCGAAACGTTCACCCCGCAGGTAAGAATGCGCGGCCGGCCCGATGCCCAGGTAAGACTGATTAAGCCAATAATTCAGATTGTGAACCGACTCCCGTCCGGACCGGGCAAAATTGGAAATCTCATAATGAACATAGTCCCGCCCGGTCAAATAATCAATTGCCGTCTGATACATGAACAGTTCCAGCTCTTCAGAACAAGGCTCAAGCCCGCCGCTGGACACCGCCTGTTCCAGAGGTGTTCCCGCCTCCAGTTGAAGCCCATAGGCCGCTATGTGCTCCGGACCTAGAGCAGTAGCCTGGTCCAGTGATTCCAACCAGTCTTCTCCGGTTTGCCCCGGAATTCCGTAGATCAGGTCCAGATTCAGGTTTTCAAACCCGGCCTCCCTGGCCGCGCGGACAGCCCCGGCGGCTTCGGCGGCGGTATGGACACGCCCCAGCACCGCCAATATGTTATCCTGAAAAGCCTGCACCCCCAGGCTGAGCCTGTTCACCCCACCCTTCCGCAGCAGCGCCAGGGACCTGCGGCCAACCGTTCCCGGATTAGCCTCCACAGTTATCTCACACCCCGGCGGCAAGTGGAAATTTTTATTTACCTTTTCCAACACGGAAAGCAATTTTTCAACCGGCAGGCAGGTAGGTGTCCCGCCGCCGATAAAAACACTGGTGAGTATTTTATCATGTTCCGGTAAAATACCGCCATACATTTCTATCTCCTTAAACAAAGAATCCAGGTAGATTCCGGCTGCCCCTTTCGTATAAGGATAAGAAATAAAATCGCAATAACGGCACTTTCTAACACAAAACGGAACATGGATATATAAACCAAGGGTCATTGTCCGGACACCTCTAGTCGTTCAGAAGTCAGAATTCAGGAGTCAGAATTCAGAATAATTCGGGACAGTAAACCATTTTTTTATTCTGAATCCTGGCTCCTAACTCCTGACTACTTTTCAATGCTTAAGACCGCCATAAAGGCCTCCTGCGGTATTTCGACATTGCCAACCTGCTTCATCCGCTTTTTGCCTTCTTTTTGTTTCTCCAGCAGCTTGCGTTTGCGGGTGATGTCTCCGCCGTAGCACTTGGCCAGCACATTCTTACGCACCGCCTTCACTGTTTCCCGGGCGATAATACGGTTGCCGATGGTGGCTTGAATCGGGATTTCAAAGAGGTGGCGCGGAATCAGGCCCCGCAGCTTTTCCACCAACTGGCGGCCCCGGTAATAAGCCTTATCATCGTGAATGATTACCGAAAGAGCGTCAAGCACTTCACCGGCAATCATGATATCCAGCTTAACCAGGTTTGATTCCTTATACCCGGACAACTCGTAATCAAGCGAGGCGTAGCCCCTTGTCCGCGACTTGAGTTGATCGAAGAAATCGAAAATAATCTCGCTGAGCGGCAGGTTATAGGTCAAAATAACCCTGCCAGCGCTCATATATTCCATGTCGGCGAAAGTGCCGCGCCGCTCCTGGCACAATTCCATCACCGCGCCTACATAATCTTTCGGACACATGATGAGCGCCCTGACAAAAGGTTCCTCAATTATTTCCACTTTGCCGGCCGGCGGCATTTTGCTGGGGTTGTCGATTTCCATTATTTCCCTGGCAGTGGTGGTAACCCGGTAAACGACGTTCGGTGCGGTGGTAATCAAGTTCAGGCCGTACTCGCGCTCAAGCCGCTCCTGGATAATCTCCATGTGCAACAGGCCCAGAAAGCCGCAGCGAAAGCCGAAACCCAACGCCTCGGAAGTCTCCGGTTCATATAGCAAGGAAGCATCGTTTAGCTTGAGCTTTTCCAGCGCGTCTTTCAGATCGTCATATTGTATGTTGTCCACGGGGTATAAGCCACAGTAAACCATCGGGGTGACCTTGCGGTAGCCGGGCAGCGGCACCGCAGCCGGGCGCCGGGCGTCCGTAACCGTGTCCCCTACCCGGCAGTCCTTGACGTTTTTTATGCCGGCAGCGATAAAACCCACCTCGCCGGTGCGCAGTTCACCGACGGAGAGGAGATTGGGGCGGAATATTCCCGTTTCACTCACCTCAAACTCCCTGCCGGTGGCCATCATCTTAATCTGCATACCCTTAGTTACTATGCCCTCCATGACGCGAATATAGGCGATAACTCCCTTATAGGGATCGTAGTGGGAATCGAAAACCAGCGCCTTTAAGGAAGCCCCGGTCTGACCGCCGGGCGGGGGTATTTTAGCCACAATTTGTTCAAGAATATCCCTAACACCGGTCCCGCTTTTAGCGGAAGCCAATATGCAGTCCGAAGCATCCAGACCAATCACATCTTCGATTTCCTGCTTCACTCTTTCCGGGTCCGCGCCGGGCAGGTCAATTTTATTAATGACAGGGATTATTTCCAGGTTGTGATCCAGGGCCAGGTAAACATTGGCCAGCGTCTGGGCTTCGATTCCCTGGGCCGCGTCCACCACCAGCAGCGCGCCTTCACAGGCGGCCAGACTGCGGGACACCTCGTAGGAGAAGTCCACGTGGCCGGGGGTGTCAATCAGATTCAACTGGTATTCCCGGCCGTCCCCGGCCAGGTAATTCAAGCGCACGGCCTGCATCTTGATGGTAATGCCCCGCTCCCGCTCCAGGTCCATCTGGTCCAGCACCTGGTTGGTCATCTCCCGCTCGCTCAAGGCGCCGGTATATTCCAGCAGCCTGTCCGCCAAGGTGGACTTGCCGTGGTCAATATGAGCAATTATGCAGAAATTACGGATTCTATCTTTTTCCCACTCTATCAAAAAACTTCACTCCTTATTTCTAAGCACAACTATATTATTATATCACCGGCGGAAATGGGCGGCAATTACCAAGGACTTCCCCCATTGAGGAAGTCCTTTATTTATATTAATTATTCATTATTAATTAACTCAATAATGTTATGTCAAATACGTGGCACTATTTAACAGACCGGCCCTGTTTTCTACGCCGATCTTTTGCAATATGTTCCGATTTGGTAATATTCAGTATTCAGATTTATATATTTTTAAAGCAATCCGGATACAGGATCCGTCCGAGCGCGGTAATGCCGTCCAATAACCGCATGGTGGGGCGTGATACCACCGCTTCGTCTACCAGGTAAACCTGATGTTCCCGGACGGCCTTGATGACCTGGTAACCGGGCCGCAGGTATATTTCTTCCTCCCTGACCTTGTTCATTTCACCTTTTTGCGCAATGTACACGTCAATATCCCGGGCGCTGGCGAGAAGCCGTTCCTGACCATAGGAGGCTATGGTGCTGCCCTGTTTAACCGCGGGCGCGTCCGCCGCCACGTTGACGGCGCCGGCCTTTTCCAGGACAAAAGCGGCATTGGAATCCGGCGTGCAGGTGGTTATGTCCTTGGTCGTCTCAAAGAACACTTTTTTTCGCTCCTGCCAGGGTATCCCGGCCACTAATTCCTCAATGATCTTTATACGGCTGTTAAATTCAGCGACCAGCCCGTCGGCCTCTTTCTCCTTACCTGTCAGCTGACCCAGTTTTTGCAGGTACAGAAGAAGTTGATCAATGTTCTCCGGGTACAGAACCGCGACGGGAATACCGGCCATCTCCAATTTTGCTATAAAATCCGGATAATTGTTGGCTATGAAAGTCCTGGCAAGCACCAAGTCCGGCCCGGCCGCTATGATCTTTTCAGCGTCTTCCCGGAAGCTGTAGGAGGGTTTTGCCAGGGCGGCCGGCGGGTAGGTCTCGCTGTCGGACACCCCGATAATCTCTTCGTCCAGCCCGAGGGAAAAGAGATTCTCCGTATGCGCGGCGTAAAGCGAGATGATCCTCCGGGCCGGTTCCTTCAGCCTGACCTCCTTGCCCAGGTCGTCCACCACCACCAGGTTGTCGGGCGCCGGAGCAGTCCGGGTTTGGCCGCATCCGGCCAATGCGGCACTCAGGGTAATAATAAAAAAAATAAACATCATTCCGGATCTCTTCATTCATCTTTCTCCTTTCATCCCGAATCGGGCAGCAAAGTTAAATGATACCTGCCGGTAACCGGATGTTTGTCTATCTCCACTTGCACATTAAAAATCTGCTTGATCACTTTTTCGTTAAAAACAAGGTCTCCGGGACCCTCGCAAGCCACCTGCCCTTTTTCCATGTATATAAAATAATCGCAGAACATCCCGGCAAGGTTCAAATCGTGCAGCGCGGCAATGACCGTCACGCCTTGCCCGGTGTTCAGCCTTCTAATCAGTTTAAGCAAATCTATCTTGTGAGAAATATCCAGATTTGACGTAGCCTCATCCAAAAACAGCACTTGCGGCGTCTGGGCCAGGGCGCGGGCCAGAATCACCCGCTGGCGCTCCCCGCCGCTCAGGCTGGTAACGGCCTTTTCGGCATAGTCCAAAACCCCGCAATGTTCCATACAGCTGTAAACAATCCCCAGGTCTTCGTCAGTAAGCCTGCCCAGCCGGCCCAGGTGGGGTTTGCGCCCCATCATGACAACTTCCAGCACGGTAAAGGGAAAGTTGATGGAGCAGTCCTGGGGCACAACGGCGAAACTGCGGGCAATATGCCGGCGGCGGTAAAACCGCAGCTCCCTGCCCTGCCAAAAGACACGTCCGGCGGAAGGCTTCAGTACCCCGCACATAACGTTGATCAGGGTGGTCTTGCCGCTGCCGTTGGGCCCGAGCACGCCGTAAAAGCCCCCTTCCCGGATGTCCAGGCTGACTGTCTGCAGGGCGGGGTGCTTTCCGTAACACAAAGTCAAGTTGTCGGTCTTGATCAGCACCGTTTTTTCCAAAGTGTCCTCCTAAAACATCTGCCTTTTTGCCCTCATTTTGAAAATATAGCAGAAAAATGGCCCGCCGAGCAGGGTGGTCAGGACCCCCACCGGGATTTCCGTGGCCAGCAGGTTTCTGGCGATGGTATCCGCTCCGCTTAGCAACAGGGCCCCTCCCACCGCTGATACCGGGATCAGGATCCGATGATCAGGTCCCACCAGCATACGCATCAGGTGAGGGACGATCAGCCCCACAAAGCCGACGATGCCGGAAACCGAAACGCAGGCTGCGGTAATCAAAGAGCAAGTGACCAGGAGGATGGTAATGACTTTGCCGTCATCGACCCCCAATTGTCTGGCCGCATTGCTCCCCAGGCTCAGGACATTGAGGTCGTCGGCGTAATAGCAGCAGATCAAAAGGCCGGCCAAGACCGGGAGCAGGCATAAAAAAACGTGATGCCAGCCCCGGGAGGCAAAGCTTCCCATCAGCCAGAAGACAATTGAGCCGACTCCTTCGCCGGCCATACTCTTCAGAAAACTGATGGCCGCAGAAAGTATGGCGCTGACAATAACCCCCGCAAGGATCAGGTTGGTGACCGCCAGGGTGCCGTTAACCAGGGCGAGCCCGTATACGGCTCCCAGAGCCAGAAGAGCCCCTGCCAGGGCAAACAGGGGCACTGTCAGCATACCCAGGCCGCCGGGCAGGAAGATGCCGAAGAATATGGCCAGAGCGGCCCCGAAAGCCGCGCCGGTGGATACGCCGAGGGTATAGGGGTCGGCCAGGGGGTTCATTAGGAGCCCCTGGAAGACTGCCCCGGCGGTGGCCAAACCGGCCCCCACCAGGATAGCAGTCAAGATCCTGGGCAGCCTGATCTCCAGTATTACCGCCCGGTGGATATCGTCCAAACCGGCAAGCGCCGTGCCGTCGGCGGTCAAAGATGAAAAAATGATTCTGGCTATCTCCCAGGGCGGTATTTTAATGACGCCCAGGCCAGTAAAGATCAGACAGCCGGCGGTCAGGAGCACAGCCAGGACAAGTAAGACAAGCAGCCTTTGCTTTTCCTTTTTTCGCTGGACCAGAATTAATTTGCTTTGCATTTGAACCTTTCATTTATTTGTTAAATATATTGATGTTGCCGTCGGCATCCCAGTTAACCGAATAGCCAAGTCGCTTGCTGAAAAAGGACAGCGGAATCATCGTCGAGCCGTTGTTGGCTGCCTGGCATTCGGCATCCAACGCGGTTTCCACGCCGTTTACCAGCGTATAGCCGCTGCCGGGCCGGAAGGACACCGTCAGGCCACTTTTTTCAGCCACTGCCGCCCCCTCGTTTTCATCCCACGAAACACTAAAGCCCATGGCTTCAAAGGTTGGTCTCATCTGGGCCATGATAAAATCACCATCGGCGCGCGGGGGCTCGCTGTAGGCAATTTTTTCACCGTTAACCCGCACTTCCGCGTCCTTCAGGCTTTTCTCATCCAATTCCGCCATAGCCGCGGCCAGGTGTTTTACGAATATATCCACGATTGCTTTGTTCTCCAGAAGCCCCTTGAGCTGGGTATCGGTTTCATATCCGAGTCTGTTCAGCTGGGATTTCCAGGAGTCCTCCTCATCGCCGTCCAGGTCGTTCAGGGCATGGTCGCCGGCAATGTTCATAAAGGGTATCAAGGTTGCTCTTTTAACTCCGGACGCCGCCAGGTCTTTCTTCACTTCCTCCAGGCNGGGATAGCCTTCCACCGTGCCTAAAAACACATTCTTATACTCGTGCCGCAAAATATCGTTAAGCTTCCCGTAAGCGGAAGCGGAAGGGTGTTCGCTGCCGTGTCCCATCAGGACCACGGCGTTCGATGCGGTATCGGCGGGAAACTGGGAAGCGATGGCAACCGACGCATCAACATAGTCCGCGTGGTGATAGAGAAGGGGTCTACCCAGGGACATTTTCCTGGGGCCAAATTCACCCTCCGGCGTCTGAAGCGTCAGAAAACTGTTGACGACCTCCAGGAGATCGCTATATTCCTGTCCCGGGAAAATATGGTCCGACTGCACCACAACTTTCCCGTAACCCTCCGCTCTCAACTTGGACAATGCGGTGAAGGGAGCGTCGACAATCCGTCCGTCCCGCTTGGCTATTTTATCCCTGATGAGTTTTGAGGTGTAGGCCCAACGCACTTCAACCCCGGGGAAAGCATCCTTGACAGCTTGCTCCAGGTTGTTGTATGCCGGCATTGCTGACTGGACGCTTGTCCCGAAGGTAACCAGCAGAATGGCCTTTTTTTCTTTTTCGCTCTCTCCGGCCATCGCCGGCGCCACAGACAATAATACCAGGGAAACAATGAATATACCCATGATAAGCCTTTTGATACCTTGCATAAAGTCTCTCCTCCCTAACCCTGTTTAATATTGGTAAATTATTTAAATATTAACTAGGGAGGAAATATTGATTTTACCAGGTACAACCCCAACACCCCCTTATCCGCGTAAGGTCCAACGCTGGGGAAAACAGGCAGGTTTCCTGGCTCCGGTTCATCGCTTGCCTTACGCCTTCCCGGGCAAAACCCAGTGGCAAAAGAGGGGGGGACATTCCTTCGTGAAATCGTCGAGGAAAAAGGAATTTCCCCAAAACCGAAGGTTTGCTCCTTCATTAAGTAAGACAGCTCTCCGTTACAGTGGCGGGACCGCGCCGGACTCACACCGGCTTCCCTTTTAACTCCCGTCCATCACAGGACGGGGCACCTGTTTTCCTAACTAAAAAAAATGAACGCCTTATCTCACATCACATAAAGCTGCAACTGCCGCCATTATCAAAGCTGCTCTTGGCTGGATGAAGTTTAAGTTTGTATTTCTTAAAACTTAGTATTAAAAAATGTTTAGGGTAAAGGATTATTGGAACCCTGGTAAGGAGGACTTAATGAGGGCAGTATATCGAAAACTCAGGTATAGGAATGTAGAAAAACCCGGCTTTTCCGTAAAAGCCGGGTTTTAAAAGGCCTCACACCTTTATATATAGCACCCTCTAAGCACAAACCTTTCCACGGAAGGCAATACTTAATTTTGCTCAGGCAGGTATCCTGACTCGTGGCTCAAAGCGCCTCTCCCGCCTTCCCAGGCTATCAAAAACCAGTGGCATTTTGGGAACTGCTCCCCACTTACAGTGGCCGGACCGTCCGGGACTCACACCCGGTTCCCTTTTCATCCCCGATATACCGGGGATACCTAAACAATTATTTAATTAAAAGTATACTAACACCGTTTAACTGCTTTGTCCACCATGCTTTTGAAAAAATATTCAGCCATGAACTAAAATAACCCCTGCTAAGGGGTTACCGTTTGTTTTCATCAATATCTCTCTTATCTTTAGCCCTTTTTCCGGACGCTTTCAAAAGGCAGGGTCTGGAACCAATGTTCTAATCCTTTTTCTATCTGAAGCACGCGTGGTATAATATCCGAGAGGAACTTGTCCCGGAATGCTGCGGCGTTATTATTAGAGGACATTAAGATTTCGCCGCATTTGTTTTCAATAAGGCGGTAATATTTATCCGGCCTTTTCACAACAAGGTTTTCCCCCATGATTTCCAAACGATAAACGTCTGCTCCCGCGTTTTCAAACCGGATAGCCTGTACCGGTACATCAGGTGCGACGATTTCGTTAAAATTGGCCAGCGTGTAAGCGCTTCCTATAGCTACTGCAGCAATTGACATTAAAACTACGCACTTATATTTTGTCCAGGTCACGATATCACCTTACTCTCTTCCATAATCACCCGGGCTACCGCATCTGCAAACAGAACCGCTGAGCGTACCGCCTCTTCCACTGAATTTTTTGACGTGCCTATTTCCACCAGCACCGCGTGAGGGTGAAGATACTGGTTATAATTGCTGGTCTTCACTCTGACACCCAGGGAAAGCCCCGGATACATCTTATTTGTTTCTGCCGAGAGCTTTGCAGCGAAGGCATAGTTCGACGACATGCGGGCGCCGGTGATGAAAAGAAGCGGCGCCACGTTCTCACCGTTAATTTTCACCAGACTTTGCTCACGCGATTTCGCGGCGTCGCGGTGAATGTCAAAAACAACCCTGGCCTCAGGGTTGGCGGCCAGCATTTCCTTTAAGGTTTTTTCCGACTCAAGATAGGAAGCGTTATAGTCGGCATCATGAATACGGTCCGAGCGCGCCACTTTAATGCCGTACTTGCTCTCCAGGGTTTCCTGCAACGCCGCGGCCACGGTCACAATTCCGCCTTGCCTGCCGTCCAGCCTTTCTGCCCGGTCAGTCATGCTGTATGTCTCTCCGGTGTGCGTGTTATAGATTATCACCAGAATTTCTCCAGGCAGCGTGGAGGTTTGAGCCGCCGGAGCATTGTCAACCGGATGAGCGCCACCTGACCTGCTTACAGCTACCGCTCCCGGCGGCGCCGACATAACCAGCACCGGCATTTGTGATTTTAAAACCGCGGCAGGACTGCTCATATCAACCCGGACAACAACACCCAGGGAATCCAGCAGCGATTGGGACAGGCTGCCGGAGCAGGAATCCTCTTCAAAACCGCTCCAGCACAGCACCGGCAGGGCGCCTTGAAGTATTTTCAACGGTTCACGCTGGTAAAAAACCGCTATGACTCCTTCCGGTATTTTATCCACGGTTTCTTTGAGCGCAGTCAAGGCTGCAGCGCCTGTTATCCGGGAAAATAATAACAGCAGCATTGACAGCAATCCGGCGAGGGCGATAAATCTGCAGACGTGATCAATGCGCGCGTAGCGGAACCGGGCGGCGTGCACCGGGTACATAAAAACCCCCCCCTCCAGGAATCGTCCATTAATTCTATGTTCCGGAGGAAGGGTTTATGAAGGTCGTCTCTGTTAACGTATGACAGTCGGTACAAAAGCATCAATAAGTCCGACAATAAATGCGGAAATCAACGCGCCGAGCAGATTCACACTGAGCAGCGTAGGAATAATAAACTGCGCCAGGTAAATTACCACTGCCGCCGTAATAAAACCGACAAGACCCCTGTTTCTGGGAGAAATACGTTCACCCAGGAGGGCTTCAGCGATGTAACCCAGTACGGCAATCACCACCGCCGCAATTAAAGCCCCGACGAACCCTCCGCTCACCACGAAGCCGGGTGAGAGCCAGCTTACTACAATTAAAACAAGTGCTGAAACGACAAACCTGATTACTAATCCGAGCCATTGCATCCTCAAATCACCCCCTATCTTATTCAATTACCTGTATTTTTGCCCGAAATTTGAAAGTATATACCAGTCGCGCTTGCATTTTTTCACCACGCATGGTAAAATTGGTCCCGTTGGGGGGTGAGGATAAACATGCCGAACATTAAATCAGCAGCAAAAAGAGCCGAAATTATCCGTTTACGGACATTACGCAACACACGGATCAAATCGGCGCTGCGCACTACTATCAGAAAGTTCGAAGGAGCCCTGGGCGCAACCAATGCTGAAGAAGCCGGCACAAAGCTTCGCAATGCCGTGAAAGCAATTGACAAAGCCGTAACAAAAGGCATTTTACATAAAAATGCAGCGTCACGCAAAAAATCACGTCTGATGAAGAAATTCAATAAACTGATGGGTTAAACGGAAAAACCACCCTATGCGGTCAAGGGTGGTTTTATTGTTCGCACCTGAAACAGGACTACAGGCAAAGTTTTAACAAATACGTCTCAATCGCCGGGTAAAACTCCTGCCGCCCGGTTTTTACCGCTGACTCCAATTCCGACAGGGATTCAAAAACGCCAATTAACAGGTTCTGCTCAAAATTGCGACATTGCGTGGCAATTTTTTTATAAACAAATGGCTGTATTTTTAGCCTTCCGTAGATTTCCCGGGCCGGACAGCCCCGCCCGGTTAAGTCGCTCACCTGCAGCAGCAGGCGGAACTGCCTGGTGATCATCGCCAGCAAGCGGAGCGGAGGTTCTTTCGCCGCCAGCAATTCTTTTATGCCTGCCAGCGCTTCCCCGCATCGCTTGCCGCCGATCGCATCGACAATGGCAAAAATATTGTCATCCACTCCGGGCGTGGACACCCGGCGCACATCCGTCAGAGTGATCACTTCGCGCCCGGCTGTGTAGTTGATTAACTTGTCCAGTTCCATTACCAGATTTTGCAGCGACGGGCCAACAGACTCCAGGAAAGCGTCTCCCGCTCCCGTTTCGAATTTTTTGCCGGCCGCGCCGGCTTTTTGCGCCAGCCAGCGGCCCAGTTCCGCCTTTTTGAGGAAATTAAAATCGATTGCCCGCCCGTTCTTTTTAATTAAACGAAATATTTTTTTGCGCTTATCCACCGGCTCACCGGTGGTAAAAACAAGGCAGGTTGAAGTCAGCGGGTTCTCCAGGTAATTCAGCAACGTCTGTTCTTTTTCCGGTACTTTCGTTTCCTCCCCCGTTTCCGCGACTGGCTCGCCGGCCCGTCTGGCCTTGAAGAAAAGAGGATTCCTGACCACCACCAGGCGCTTATCAGAAAAAAAAGGGAGCGTCTCCGCCCTTGCCGCTATATCCACCGGGTTTACCGCTTCGCCGTCAACCAGGTCATAGTTCAGGGCGGACTCGCCGCCCTGAACAAAATAGTCCTTAAAACGTGCAACAGCCTGCTCCCGCAAGTAGGTCTCTTCCCCGTAAAACAGATAAACCGGGGCAACTACTCCCCGTTCAAGGCTGTTTAAAAGCTCAATAAAATATTGCATTACTGTTGCCCCTGTCTCAGTCTGGCCTCAACCGCCGCCACTTTACCGGCCATAGTCAACTTTTTGTCCCGCCGGTCGTCAACGCGGACAGTGGTGACCACTCTTTCGACACCCTTTGTGAAAGGATGCTCGTGCATCCTCCGGACCACCTCCAAAACGCGGTCCAGTTCCCCTTCTATGACAGTACCCATGGGGTTAAGCTGATAGGTGATTCCTTCAGCGCTGTCAAGTATCGCGATACATCCCGCCACATACTCGCTCAGACTGGGCGACGGCGTGCCTACAGGGACAATGCTTACCTCCGCAACGGCCATATTTACCACCCCACTTTGCGTAATTTAATTGAACTTTCGCAATAAATCTTTCTGTTCCCCCAGCACGCTTATATACTGGTCGTTTAAACGGCTAAGCGCTTTCATCCATTCTTCCCGGAAACCCGGTTGCTTTTCCGGATCGATATTTACTTTCCCCCCGGTCATTTTACCCACAGCCGCCTTGATCTTCGCGCCATAATCATCCTTGAACCGGCTGTAAGCCTGCGCCAGGGCCTGCTCGTAATACTTAAAGAGGTGCTCCAGCCGGCCAAAAACTTCCCCCACCGCCCGTTTATCCTCTTTGATTAGCAGCAGCCCTTCCATCGCCTTCTTGTTTTTCTCCCGGGAAGATTTGTCCGCGGGCGGCAGGATGTTGTTCAAAAAGGTTTCCTGCATGCCTTCGATTATGTACTTTTTATAATTATCGGAGTGCTTGCCGATTTCAGCGAAAATATCGTAATTGATTTCCTTTAGGTAATTAGCGGCTATAGCTCTTCCCACAGGCAGGTACTCCAGCCGGTCGATTTCCGGGCGGGGCACTTCTTTCCTTTGCTGGAAACGTTCCATGGCCATTTCGTAAGCTGATTTAATCTTGTCCAAGGCAAACCCCTCCTCACCGTACAATTATTATATCTTTCTTGATTTTTCAGGTCAAACGCCGGGAAATTCAACCCGGTTACAATAAGAGCACAGAAATATTATCCAAACGGACGTAATTTTGCGCAGGGGAAGTCATCGCACTCAAAGCAAGATCTGAGCTCCCTTTCCATTAAACAGCCAAGTGTGTTGCAAAGGTAAAATTGCAGCGGGCTGTCCGGCTTTGCTTGATTAATTTCATCCGCTGTTTCATTTTCTTCGCCGGGATGGGCACCCGGCGGTTGAGTACCGTTCATCTAATCACATACCTTTTCCCAAACTCGGTGTTCTTTAAAAACATTAAACAATTCACTGTCCAGCTTGCCTTCTCTTACCATAAAACCAAGAATGCGCAGGGCCTCTTCCCATGGTATGGCTTTTTTATAAGGGCGGTCTCCCGCCGTCAGCGCGTCATAGATATCGACCAGAGACAGTATTCTCCCTTCAAGAGGGATAGTGCCGTTTTTCAGCTTGTTGGGATAACCGTTTCCGTCCAGAAACTCATGATGCATGCTCGCAAACAGGGGAACATCCTTGAGTTTTTTGATAAAAGTAATTTTTTCCAGCATTTTGCCTGTTACCTCCACATGCTGTTCCATTATGTCCCGTTCTTCGTCCGCGAGGGTACCCTTGCGGATGCACAGGCACTCCAGTTCCGCCGGGCTTAGATATGGTTTCTCCACACCCTCCGGATCAAGATATTTGCGGCCGGCGGCCTCGCGCAGCTGCTCAAGAAGCTGGTCGTCAATAAAGGTTGCCGGATTGTCACACTTGACGATCAACTCCTTTATTTCTTTGATCTTTACCAGGCGCTCCGCGCTTAGCAGGATCTCCCGCTCAGCTTCCTCCGGCATTCCTTTTTTCAACAGTTCCACTTGCCTGGCGAGACTGTTCATTTTTTCGGACTGGCTGATAAAGTCCATTCGCTGCAGCACGATATCTATCCGGCCTTCCAGGCGGGTGGCCTTATTCATCACGGATAAAGGCGTGGTGACCTTGCCGATGTCATGCAGCCATCCCGCCATGGTTAATTGCTCAAGCCTTTCCCGGTTAAAGTGCTCTTGCGCCAGAGGTCCATCCTGAACAACGTTTACCGCTTCCGCGGTCGCCCTCGCCAGCATGGCGACGCGCCGGGTGTGGTTCGCGTTGTACGGTGTCCTGGCGTCGATGGCCGTAGCCATTACCTGCACAAAGGAATTAAACAGGTTTTCAATATCTCTTAAAAGCTGCGCGTTGGTCAGGGCGATGGCGGCCTGGGAGGCCAGGGACTCAATCACTTTCTGGTAGTGTGCAGGGAATACTCTGACTGTGCGGTTGTCACTTTCCAGGGAATTGATCAGCTGCAGTACGCCGATGATTTCCCCCTCGTGGTCTTCCAACGGCACGACAAGCATTGACTTGGTACGGTAACCCGTGATCCGGTCATAATTGCGGGGGCCGGAAAAATCAAACCCTTCAGCGAAGTATACATCGGCTATATTCACCGTTTTGCCGGTAAGCGCCACATAGGCCGACACATTACTCTCCACGAGCGCCACCGGCGGCAGTTTAACTTCTTCCCCTGAACCGCCCAGGAAAACATTTTGAGACTCTGTCTGCACTATTTTAAAAACGAGTTGATCATTTTGCCGCAAATAAAGGGTGCCGGCGTCACTGTTCGTAATATTGCGCGCTTCAGAGACGATCATCTCCAGCAGCCGGTTGTGATCTTTTTCGGCAGTGAGGGCGATTCCCACATTCAGCAGGTTTTCAACCTGGCTAAAGACATATTCTTCACTGCCCGTTTGAGAATTCTGCATTCACTTCACCACTTTATAAATTATTCATCAACAATGATAATAGCAAACTACATTATCATTTCGCATCTTTATTTTTACCGGTCTTCACCTCAAGCCGGCGTCCGTCTGTTTCAAAGAGCATTGCCCCGTCCAGGTCGGTGCGGTAAACCTGCACCCCTTCCCGATTAAGCGTATCCAAGGTGAACTGGGCGGGGTGGCCGAAGTTATTGTGAGCGCCAACGGAAATTACCGCCGCTTCAGGATTCACCTGTTCCACCAGCGCCGGCAGCAAGGAACGGCTGCCGTGGTGGGGCATTTTTAAGACATCCGCCCGCAAGTCCGCCCCTCCTTGGATTAATTCGCTCTGCGCCTCCATCTCGACATCTCCGGTAAATATGAATGACCTTTGTCTGTACGTCAGCTTAAGCACCAGTGAGCAATCGTTCATATTAGATATTGTCTTGCCCGCCGTCAATCCGGGATAAAGCACTTCCACCTCCGTCTCACGGTCCAGCTTAATCATGTCGCCAGCGCCGGCAGTCCGTACCGCGGTGCCGGCGGTGGCCATTTTTTTCAGCAAATTTATATAAGCTAAAGGTACTTCTTCACCGGTGTCATTTTTTCCTTTTTTTTTGACGGCGGTTGTTTCTTCAGCCCCCGAGTTTTCCAGGCTCTTCAGGACTTCGTCCATTTGGGAAACAACCGCCATTTTTACAGGAAAATTTCTTACTACCGCGGCGGCGCCGCCGGCGTGATCTTCGTGCGGGTGAGTCAAAACCAGTACGTCCAAACGCCTGACCCCGATTTTACGCAAGTAGGGCGTTACCACTTGATCACCGGTCCCGGTGCCGGTTTGAAATTCATCCCGCCTGCCGCCGGTGTCAATCAACATGTTATTGCCGCCCGGAGTTTGCACCAGAATGCAGTCCCCCTGTCCGACATCCAGAAAATGCACCGCCAATTCCCGCCCGCCGGCCAAGGACGTCCAAACCAAAAAGAGCGCGGCGCCAAGCGCCAGCCCTACTATTATCCATCCTTTCACCCGCTCTTTCACAGCCGGCCCGGGTCGTCCCGAATGGAGCCAGCCAATTGCCAGCAGACCACCGTACCAGACCACCGCCAGCGCCTCCGGCGGCGTGGGCAGGTAAAACACCGCGCCGGGCAGCCCCTGGAAGAAGCCGACGCTCTTCAAGAACATATCGATAATGATACCGTTGCTTACATTCACCAAAGCAGCCAGCGGCAGCCAGATCATGCCCAGAAACGCGGATATGACACCCAGCAGCATGATTATTCCAACCAGGGGCACCGCCACGAGGTTGGCCAGGAGCGATACCGGCGAAATCATGTTGTAATACCAGGCCACCAGCGGTATTGTCGCCAGCTGGGCGGCCAGGGGGACTGCCAGCGCCTGGGCTAAAGGACGGGTCAAACCGTCCGGAAAAACTTTGCACAGCCCGGCACAGCCGTTAGCTATAATAGGTGACAGATAGAGAATTCCCCATGTGGCGGCGAAGGAAAGCTGAAATCCCGGATGGTAAATTTGCAGCGGGTTCCAGAGAAGGATGGCCAGGGCCGCCAGCGCCATGGTGGTGGGCCAGTCCCGGTCACGACCCAACTGGTACGCCCAGAGCAACAAAAGGGCCATGACGGCCGCGCGCAGCACAGCCGGGTTAAACCCGGTCATCAGGACATAAAAAATTAATACCGGCGTGACCAGCGGCACCGTCAGTCCCGGGGGCAACCTCAGCAGCCGCAACAATCCTACCATTCCGCCCAGCACCAGGCCAATATGCAGGCCGGAAACACTAAGGATATGTACTATTCCAGTTTCAGTAAAAGCCTGCCTTGTTTGAGGGTCAATCAGCCCTTGAGTGCCGAAGACAATTCCGTTTAAAACTGCCGCTTGAGTTGGCGCGAGCGACGCGGTGGCGGCTGAAGACAGTTTCCGTTTCAGCTGCAGGGCGGCGTTCAGCAGCGGGTTAACCGTGTTGTCGCCGGTTTTTTCCACAGATTTTTCACCCCGGGCCATCAAGATTACTCTGATGCCCTGCCGCTCCAGATACGTCCTGTAATTAAACCCACCCGGGTTGCCCGGCAAATCCGGCCTGGCCAGCAGCCCGGCTGCTTTCACCACGTCGCCGTAACCGAGGACCCGGTTTGATTCCTTGACCTGAAGCCGCACCTTCCCGGTAACCGCCCGGCTCTCCTCACCCGACGACAGCTCCCGCGCCTGCAGCAGGTAAAACACTTTATCCTCCCGCACATCCGGCTCCGCCACTATCCGCCCGGTGAGAACCACCTGCCGCCCGGAGTATTCAACCAGAAGCGTTTCACTTTCTTCAAGCGCCAGGCGGGACATGGCCAGTCCCAGGCAGAAAAAGAGAATTAAAATAACCCGGCGATTTTTCCGCCAGGCCACCGCGTAACCGGCCGCTGCCGCCAGCAGGCAAAAACCCGCCAGCGGCAATGCCAAAGAAGAGCCAATGTTTACCAGTCCGCCTGATAAAACACCTGCCATGTAACAGGCGGTAAGAACAATCAGAGGTCTGTTCATAGAACTACCTCGAATGATTACAGGTATTCAGGAGTCAGGAGTCAGAATAAAACACTTTAAGACACATGCATGACAAAATAACCATATAATTTCAGCTGAATTAAAAGACCCCACCCGCTTTGGAGCATGACTTGAACCTATTTTCCAGAAAATAGTTTTCCAAAGAGTGGCTAAAGATGGTTATTCTAATAAACTAGTTAACCGAACCCAAATAATTTAAGATGATATACGAGTCTCTTATTCTGACTACTGACTCCTGAGTAATTACCAAGGCTTAAACTATAAAGTTTACCCTGTTTTCCAACACCTTGCGCACATAATCCCTCGTTTCCCGGTAATTCGGTATTCCACCCGCCCGGTCGACCGCGCCCGGACCGGCGTTGTAGGCCGCCAGCGCCAAGCTGCTGTTCCCATTGTAGCGGTTTAGGAGCTGCCTCAAATAGCGCACGCCGCCGTCCACGTTCTGCACCGGATCATAAGGGTCATCCACACCCAGGGAATCGGCTGTGCCGGGCATCAGCTGCATCAATCCCATGGCTCCCGCGGGCGACGTGGCGTTCGGGTTGAAGCTGGACTCCGCCTGGACTACCGATTTAACCAGCGCCGGGTCAACCCCGTACTTGGAGGAAATTCTTTCAATTAAACCAGCCAGGCCTATACCGGCGGCAGTACCGGACTTTTGCGCGCTTCTGGATGAAACAGTGCCGGTTGAAGCGGATTTTAGCCGCTGTGTGGAAACACTGCCGGGAACACCGTAACTGGATAAATAGTCACCTTGGCCGAGACTGCCGCCGGCTATGGCCAGGGCCAGCAGCGACTCAAAATCGCTGCCGTCGCCGCTGGCGCTACCAAAGATACCGGCGCTACCGATCTCATCGACTTTTTTTTCTCCGGTAAGGGCAGTTTGCAAATAATTCATTAACAGCATTCTAACCAGCATGCTTACATCCAAATGCGAAACCCTCCGTTTCCCAAAGGTTGTGTTTTAATAATATTATCGGCGACAACGCGCGCTTCGCACAGTGCAAGTTGTATAATTAACGCACGGTTATCTTGTCCTTAAGTTCCTCAAACTTTTTATCGCCTATGCCCGACACATTTTTAATATCTTCCACGCTATAGAAAGACCCGTTTGTCTCGCGGTATTGGACAATTCGCTGCGCCAGCGACGGACCGATCCCGGGAAGCGTGTCCAACTGGCTGAGATCCGCCGTGTTTATATTCACTAGGCCGTTGGCCTGACCCGCGCCCTGCCCGGGAACTGCGGTGCCATATCCACCTCCGCCGGGTGTGTTTTCGGAAATGTTCCCAGGCGTGTCTGGGGAGGATGTTTTAAATGGGACAGGTATCGTCTTGCCGTCATTGAGCAGCGAAGCGAGCTGTAAAGAATCCAGATCAGCGTCCTCTTTCGGCCCGGCCATGTTAACGGCATCAATGACCCTCGCACCCTGAAACAGTTTGTAAACTCCCGGCCTGTCTACCGCCCCCACTACATGCACCTGTATTTCCTTTGTCTTAGTTTCGGTTGTATTCTCCAGCGCGGGCTTGCTTTCATTCGCCGCACGCTCCTTTATTTGAGCGTAACGGTAGCCCCCGCTGAATAAAATCACCCCTGCCAGCAGGAGTATAATCAACTGTTGTTTCCGATCGAGCTGAATAATACGTCCCCACCGCCCTGCCAAAGAAAACTCCGCGGTTTGCAACAAATCATTGATATTCTTTACATATTTAGAGTAATTCTACCAACAACAGCATTTTCCTTTTTTTATTTTAATCATCATTAAGTTTGTTTGCCGTTTCAAGGTATTAATACATATAAGAAAATATTGTAAGCTATCGTTTGGAAGCGCCGTCCGCGCTATATACGCTTTCCGCAATACCGAAGACTTTTCCAAATGCTGATTTTTATAAAGGGTTGGAAAGATAAATCTATACACCCTATAATTTATATTTAGCCCTCCATTTACTAGGCAGAGTAATGTTTACATAAACTTGGAATATGATATGCTTTATCAAGCAACATCTTCTGGCAATGCTTCGGGATGGCTGGAAATTTCGGGTGGTAATAAGCAATTTTTTAAAATTTTTTCATGAATCAGTAAAATGCAAGTATTAGTTTTGGAGGATATTTCTATATATACCCATCATTATGCTGACAGCCGAACCGAAGAATCGGATGAATTGTTTAGATTTGAATTGGTGCTGATGAATATATAACTAAACCCTTTAGCCCTAAAATTTTAGTGGCAACTATTTTTTTATATACCTACCACGCTTATTTTTCATTGACGAACAGCCTGCCGTCGGTCCCCAGCGTGGCGAGCAGGACTTTCTTCGGTTCAAGCCCGCGCTCTCTAAGCTGCTCGTTGAGCCAGTTTTCGTCAAGGTTGACTTCTTTTAAGTTTTCGCCGATCACACTGCCGTCCATCACCAGTACCGTGGGGAGACCTTCGTAAGGAGTCGAAATGCCCAGGTCGGCAGGGGTAACCGGGCGGTACTGGGATTTTAAAATAACACTGAGTTTCCCGGATGTCTCCAATACGGCAAACTCCACTTCACCCACGTCGACGATCCCTTTATCCCTGAGTTGTCCCAGCAGATCATCCAGGTTATAGCGCGCTTTTCTCATCTCGTTGCGCAACAGCTGCCCGCTTTTGATAATTACCTGCGGGCGGCCGCAGACAATACAGCGCAAGGTTCTGCTGAACAGGGTGGCGTAGGACATCACCACCTCCAGCAAGCCCAGGATAACCAGAGGCAGAATACTATTCCAGAGCGGCTCATCAGTGGCCTCCATCGGTATGGCCGCCAGCTCGGCAATAATTATCGCGACTACGAAATCGAAAGGGGAAAGCTGGCCGATTTCCCGTTTCCCCATCATTCTGATCACTACCAGGACCAAAAAATACACAAAAACAGTACGGTAAATATGTTCGAGGAGCAATTGCCGCACCACCCCTGCCGTTTTACACACCGTACTGTTATGTTTCGCCTTATTTTATTACGATATTCACCAGTTTATCCGGAACGGGGATCACCTTGACCAATTTTTTGCCTTCAATCAGCTGTTGCACCCGCGGTTCCCCCAGCACCTTCTCCCGCAGCGCGTCGGCAGAGAGTCCGGCAGGAACCAGCAGACGTTCACGCACTTTACCGTTCATCTGCACCACTATGGTTATCTCTTCTTCTTTGATGGCAAGCTCGTCGTAAACCGGCCAGGGCTGGCTGTGAATGCTGCCGGTGTGCCCGGTGGCTTCCCAGATTTCCTCGGTGATATGCGGGGCAAAAGGCGCGAGCAATAGCAGCAGGGCGTCAATTGCTTCCCGCAGTACCCCTTGATCCCGGTCGGTCTCGGGGAGTTCTTTATACTGGTACAGCGCGTTGACCAGTTCCATGATGGCGCTGACCGCGGTGTTGAAGTTAAAGCGCGCGCCGATGTCATCCGTGACTTTTTTGATTGTGCCGTGCGTCACCCGGAGCATCTCGCGGTTGGCGCCCACTTGCTTGGCGCGGGGCGCGTCATCCGCCGCACTCTTTATTTGGTCGGCCAGGGGGGCCACCAAACGCCAGACCCGGTTCAAGAACCTGTAGCAGCCCTCCACTCCCTGGTCACTCCATTCCAGGTCGCGTTCCGGGGGAGCCGCGAAAAGTATGAAAAGCCTGGCGGTATCGGCGCCGTACCGCGCCACGATATCCTCCGGACTGATCACATTGCCTTTCGACTTGGACATCTTGGTCCCGTCTTTGAGCACCATGCCCTGGGTCAATAAGTTGGTGAAAGGCTCCTGCATGCTCACCAGTTTCAAGTCGTAAAGCACTTTGGTGAAAAACCGGGAGTATAACAGGTGCAGAATGGCATGCTCCACCCCGCCGATATACTGATCAACCGGCAGCCACCTGTCCACCTTGGCCTTATCCCACGGTCCTGCTGTCTCCCGCGGACTGGTATAACGGAAGTAATACCAGGAAGAACACATAAACGTATCCATCGTGTCGGTTTCTCTTTTGGCCGGCCCGCCGCATGCAGGGCAGACAGTATTGACGAATTCCGGGCATTCAGCCAGCGGGGACTGCCCGGTCGGCCTGAACTCCACTTCCCTGGGCAGCAGCACCGGCAATTCGCTTTCAGGCACCGGGACGGTCCCGCACCTTTCACAGTACACGATGGGGATCGGCGCCCCCCAGTAACGCTGGCGGGAAATCAGCCAGTCGCGCAGCCGGAAATTCACCCGGAAACGGCCCCACCCTTTCCGCTCAAGATATTCCGTAATAGCTTTAATGGCCTCCGTATTGGGCATCCCGTCAAACTGCTCGGAATTCACCAGCACGCCTTCTTCTTCATATGCGCCTTCCATGGCGGCGGGGTCCAGATCCTCTCCCGGCGGCTGAATTACCACCCGGATCGGGAAATCATATTTCTTGGCAAACTCGAAGTCCCGCTGGTCATGCGCGGCGACACCCATGACACAGCCGGTGCCGTACTCCAGCAGAACGTAGTTGCCGATCAGCACGGGCACTTTTTCGCCGTTCACCGGGTTGATGCAATACGCTCCCGTCGGCAGGCCGATCTTTTCTATCTCATTGGAAGTGCGGTCTATTTCGCTCATGTTGCTTACATTGCGCACGAATTCCTTTATCTCCGCTTCGTAGTCCGTACCCGCGACCAGCTTTTCCACCAGCGGGTGCTCCGGTGCCAGCACCATGTAGGTAACCCCGAAAACAGTGTCCGGGCGGGTGGTGAAAACAGTAATCACCTCGTCATGGCCGACAACTTTAAAGTCTATTTCCGTGCCCTCGCTCCGCCCGATCCAGTGTTCCTGCATGATTTTGACCTTGTCGGGCCAGCCTCCCAGCAGGTCAATGTCCTTGAGCAGGCGCTCCGCGTAATCGGTAATTTTAAAGAACCACTGGGCCAGCTCCCGTTTTTCCACCGGGGCCCCGCAGCGCTCGCAGCTCCCGTCTTTCACCTGCTCGTTGGCGAGCACCGTGGCGCAGTCCGTACACCAGTTTACCGCTGCTTGTTTTTTATAGGCCAGCCCCTGATGGAACAGCTGAAGAAAAAGCCACTGGGTCCAGCGATAGTACTCCGGGTGGCAGGTGGCGACTTCCCGGTTCCAGTCATAGCTTATGCCCAGCTGCTTAAGCTGCTCGCGCATATTGTCTATGTTATCCACGGTCCAGTCGGCCGGGTGGATGCCGCCGTGTTTTATCGCCGCGTTTTCCGCCGGCAGGCCGAAAGCGTCCCATCCCATCGGGTGGAGCACGTGATAGCCCTCCATGGTCTTAAAACGGGCAACCACATCGCCAATCGAATAATTCCGCACATGGCCCATATGCAATTTCCCGGAAGGATAAGGGAACATTTCCAGGCAATAATACTTTGGCCGGTCCGAGAAATCAGGCACTACGTAAAGATTCTCCGCGGCCCAGCGTCCCTGCCACTTTTTTTCCACTTCTTGAAAGTCATACTTTTCTTTCAATTATCCCATCTCCTTATCTGAAAGCCGCCTCACTGACGCAGCCACCATGCTTCGCGGATAAAGGCGTTTTTACCCATTTGCAAATTTTATCATAAAAACATGGATTACTCAAGGCTCGCGCCGGACAGCAAGAAAACCTCTTTCCCGCGAGAGACAAGAGGTTTGCCACACATCAATAAATTTTGCTTTAAGTGTGCCCTGTGATATTTACAGTGCTTCTTTAATGTCAAATATTAACGGGAAGCCCCACCACCTGAGCGTCACCCCACAGGCGTTCAAGATTATAAAATTGCCGTTCAGATTCCCGAAAGACATGAATTATGACATCACCGTAATCCAACAACACCCAGTTGCCTTCCCGGAAACCTTCCCGGCGCAAAGCAACAACCCCGTCTTTATCCAATCTCTCCTGGATGTTCTCAACAATAGCCTGCACTTGGGTTCCTGAGCGGCCGCTGCAAATAATAAAATAGTCCGCGATAATAGATATTTCACGAATATCAAGAACGGTTATGTCCATTGCTTTCTTGTCTTCCGCCGCCTGCACCGCAATGTTCACCACTGCCTGTGGACTTAAGGACAACGCCACTCCTCCTTAATACTGACATAGCCTCTCGGCATTCGCCGAGGCAGATGGCACAAGGCTTTGCTTGAACCATCGTTATTGAATTCCTCCTACTTACCATAGAGGAATTTTTTTTAAATCC
>JGI12104J13512_1000788_pt1 | contig 26653 bp, 26 predicted proteins | sample TerdegcTABiofilm_FD_13512 | JGI IMG/M metagenome (IMG submission 13512)
GAATCGCTGAAAACGCAAATTGTCCGGATTTATCTCCTTGGTGTATATCGCATCAGTACCAAAGACGATATCTGTCTGCCGCTCCGGTCGTGCGATGATGGCGATGATGATGAAGGCGGTCGCAAACAGGAACAGGGTTGTCGTGTATAGACTAAAGTAATTGACAATGTCCCCGAACTCCAGGACAAAGAGTTCCTCTCCTTCAATGGGCAGATTAAACATTCCGTCCCTCCTGCATGGTGCCGATAAGTGCCATCTTGGTGGTTACTTTAACGAGAATCGCCCCTCCGGAGAGCATCACCGCAATAAGCCAGGCCTGTGGTAAGATCATGAATATAAAGAATGCCACAATCCAGAGTGCCCATGCATACCCGGATATTGTTTCAAGCAGTGCAAACCGCTCTTCATATCCCTTACAGAGGAAGTAGAATACAAGTCCTATTCCTGCGACTGCACCTCCTGAGAACCCTGACAGGATAATCCCATACACAACCAGGGCAAAGGTGATGATGGGTGGTGCGGTCCGCATGACCTCGATCCGAATCGGTTTATATGCCGGAAGAGGGAGTTTCTCCTTTCTGATATAGAGTTCAGTCAGCATCAGGAGTTCAGAAATACCGACCACAAGACCGGGGAGGATCAGGGCTTCTGCCAGATCTGTTGCGACAAGACAGATAAGAACAAGGCCTGTCGTTTCTATCAGGTCCACAACAAGGATTTTATGGATATCATCCCGTTCCCTGAAGAGAGCAATGAATGATATGGTTACACAGATAAGGGTGCAAAAAAGACCGATCTGATAAAAATCCATCATTCTTTCCTCCTGAACAGGAATGAAGCAATGGCAAATGCAGTAAAGAGGATACTCGTCTCGACCACAGTATCAAGGCCCCGGGTGTTATAGAGGATTTCATCAAGGATTCCTCCAGGATGTGCAACGATTGTGGTTCCAAGATATGGCGTTGTATTTGCAAGGAACCATGAGAGTGGCGTCAGGTATGCCGTAACAAATCCGACCGTCGGGGAGTTTTCCGGATACTGGGCCTTCACATCTGCCCTTGTAAAGGGAATACCTCCCCGGTCATAGGGATTAAGAGTTGAATCACGGTTTATTGTTTTAGAATAAATCTGGTCCTCATGGTAGGTAAGCATGGGAACCATGATCAATCCGCAGATAGCAACGAAAATTCCTAGTGCAGCGTATACTGCAACGAGGTTTTCATAGGTTGACATCCAGTTTGAAAATGTCCGAAAGTTGCGCCCTATCCACCGGATCATTCCTTTGCCCTCCTTTCGATCAATAGTACGAGAACAAAAGTAGTCAGGGTTGATACCGCAATAAATGTCAGCAATGCCAGCGTCTCATCAAATGACAAGGCCACGAGAAGTAGTCCGAAGGCTGGAATTTCCAGATTAATAAGACGAGTCAGATACTCCCGGTCACGGGGAAAAGCGGTTATCCACGTCCCGATGATGAGCAGAATCAGACCTGCAAAAAACTCAGGATTCATGCGGCCCCCTTTTTGCAGAGCTGAAGTACAAAAATGGTTGACAGTGGTATTATGAGAGCAAGGGCTGCTGCCACATCAACATAGCCCCGTGCAATAATGAGGGGCATTACGCCGCCTGCAATAATCCCGATTGCGATAAGTTTTGCATAGGGATCCCGTGCAAAACCTGCATACAATCCACCAATAAGGGCAATGGCACAAAATATCAGGAGCAGGGTGTTCATTCCTCCACCCCTCCGGCCCACGTGCTCGCGATAGCATTTGATTCAAATGTCGAGCCGATAAAATAGGTTGCTGCGGCAATAATCCCAAGCGGGTGAGGGATGAGAAGGGCCATGATTCCGGAAACAGCAAAGCTGAATACATTCAGGAATGGCAGTTTACGCATGACATCCTGTTCAAGAATGATTCTGATGACTGCATAGAGAGCAATAAGGCCACACATGAGGGCTGCAAGTTCAGCACTCTCAGACGGGGGGCTGATATATGAGGAGGAGAATGGACCGGATATCAAGCCAAGCAGGTCTTCTGTTCCGTCGATGCTCATCTCCGAATCCTCCATATTGCTCCAAGCAGCCTGCTTGAGTGCCGGTGAGATATCCCCTGTATAGTCAGGATGGCAATTACCATTCCGATGATGAAGAACTCAGCCGGAATCCCGATCTGGGTCCCAAGGTATACCATAAAGGTTGCCAGAAAACATCCCGTTGTCCCGGCATACCCCGGATCATAACAGATGCGGTTTCCAATATACACGAGAACCGTTGCAATAAGGCCCCCTGGTATTCCAAAACAGTATACTCCACAGGCAGCAAGAAGGGTCCCGGCCGATGCATCAGGGGATGATACAATATTGCCCATCATGGTCCCTCCCCTGAGATCTCCTCCAGTCTTCTCAACTGCTGCTGCAATCGCTTTTGCTCCGACAACGCCCCCTTCCCGAGGCAGTGCCCAGATCATATCAATGGTGATAAAGAGAACCCAGCAGCAGATGGCTGCAAAGGCAATCTGAAGGAACGAGCTAATCATGCCGGTTAGTAACGTACGCTTCGTGCGGGAACAGATTAAAGGTTGTGATCCATGATTATACACCAGACTGAAAGAAGAAAGAGCCGTTTTTGCACCAGGGTCAATGGAACTCTCGGGTTTCCCTCATATGAGTAAATAATTAGTATTCAGGACAGGTTTCATAGGCATCCTGAAGCGCCTTCCAGAGCTCATTCTTCCAAATCTTCCCGGTCTTCGGATTGTAGATCGCCGACCAGGATTTCATGAGGATATCTTCCCGTCCGGTCTCCATGAGCACATAGAATTCTGCCATATATGCTTCATATTCCCGCTCGATGGTGCATCCGAATGTTTCTTCATCACTGGTCAGATGCTGCACGGCATGCGTGAGTTCATGTGCGATGGTTCCGCTCACCTCTTCCCATGTTTTTCTCTTCCAGAAATCCCATGAGATGTAAACCTTCCCTGGTTCTTTCTTACCGCTTGCATAGACATATTTCCCGTTTGAGTCGATCTCGTCAGTCAGCCTGAGTTCTATCCCATAATCAGGAACAAGGCCGGCAAGGTCTTGTAACAGGTCATTATCTGAATACGCAAGAATCTCCCATGCTTTCATCAGGTCAGGATCAATGAGGTCTTCAGGGTTTCTTGCAGGTTTCGGCGTTTCCTCCTCTATTGGTGCCAGAACTTCCACATCAGCCGACCGGGCAAGCTGGCCGTTTATGAATAACCGGAGGGTGTAGATCCCCGGGTCCAGTTCACGGCCATCCTCCCATGAGATTGACCGGTGTGTGATTCCCTCTTCCCCTTCGTCCCATTCCTCTTCGGTTGAGTAAAACCATTCGTCATTATAGAGCCATTCTACCTCGACCGGCATCCCGTCTTGCATGTTCATAAACGGGAAGACCGCACAGATCTTCACGGTGCCAGGGTCAAATGCAACCACCGGCCTGATAGGGACACTCTCCTCGGTGACTCCTTCCGAGAATGAGATCTCTCCAAAAGCAGCAAAACTTATGGTATGTTCTCCAAATGCCGGAGATCCTACAGAGAGCAGGCAAAGCAGGATGATAAGGATGAATGAAAAAGCACCGGAGATATTATCGATGGGCCGGACTCTTTCCTTTCTCCTCTTTAGGAGTGATGGGGTGTATGCCATAGTGTTTTGTCAGGAAAAGACGGACTTTATCGGTTTTCACAAAGTTTTTATCAACTTCATTTATTAAAGCATCGATAGTCTTAATCTGCTCAAAGATCTTCTCTTCATAATCCCCGCCCTGCAACTCATTGAGGATGGTGATAGATGCCAGGGGATTTCTGATCTGATCATTTATCGCAGCAAGTCTGACAAGATTCTCTTCAATCTGGGATATTGCAGTAATCTCCCGCTTCCTCATCTCCAAAAGCTCGGTTACATCACGGAATATTATCATAACGAGGATTTCATCACCGGAAAGGATAGCGCTGCATTGAGCTTGTGTATTCAAAATTTTTCCATCTTTCTTCATGAAGTCCCATTCAATAATGGATAAATCACCCTGGGTAACCCGGCGAATTATCTCACGGGATGCCTCTTTGGAATCTCTCCCGTCTGGTTGTGTCGGTGGTGAGAATTCGAAAAGTTCTTTCCCGATAATCTCCTTCATGTTCATCCCGATAAGATGAGTTGCTGCATTATTGCAACTCTCAATTCTGGTATCTTTCAGGATGAAGATCGCTTCGTGTGCAGATTCAAAAAGTCTCCGATAATTCTCCTCTGCTTTCCATCTCTTTCCCAGTTCCTCAAGCAGCTCTTCCTCCCGCATTTTCAAATTGTTAATCGTCCCTTTCAGACTTGTTACAAGGCTGTTTATGGCTTTTTCAATAGTATTGAACTCAGATGATCCGGTCGGGCGGATCCGGTGGTCCAGGTCTCCGTCTGCGATATGCTGAATATCTTCAACAATCCGGTCGATCGGCCTGGACAGGTATCGTGACGCGGCAAAGGCTCCCCCGGCTGCAATAATCGCTGTGAGGAGCAGGAAGCCACCAAAAATCAAAGTAAGAGTCAGTTTTTTATGATCCCGGTCATCAGTTGAATATACCGTCCGTGCCGCCAGAAACATCTCGGATGCTGATGGTGACTCTGAATCACTGATAGGAAGATGGGTGTACCGGATAATATCTCCGGTTACCGGGTCCGTCTCTTCATAATTTGTATTATCTGCAAATGTTCTGATGATTTTCGACAATGTTTCCGCATTTGGCTGTTCGTTTGCGGCAGGTTCAGGATATTTCGAGACCAGTTCATATCGTGAATTGTATAGTTCAATAGACCGGATATCCTGATTCAGATCAGGAAGATTATTGATGAGTTCTTTGTATGATGCACCGGATGCGTAGGGTAGTAACCGGTCAAATGACCTGCTAATTTCTAGCAGATATCTCCTGTCACTGGTTCCCATGTATGCAAATTTCCGTATGGGTGCATTTTTCGCATATCCCCGCACCATCCGATCCGGAACAAAGGTGCCATTCTCCCTGATCGCAGAGACGACCGAATAAAATTTCGGCCACATTTTAAAATCAAGTCCGATATCTTCCACATTTTAAAGTCAAGTCCGATATCTTCAACAAAGGTGCTTTTCACTACCTGCCCATCGGCATGAACCAGGTAAAAGTCATAGGTCCCCTCCAGCTGTGCATCCACCTGCTCTTTTAATGCGCTGAGATTAATCTTTGCGATATCTCCCCCCGAGTTTTCATAAGCGGTATGGTATATATCCATTGCTTGCTCCAAGGAGGGAATATATTGCAGTTCATACAGGGAAATCCCCCGGTCAATCCAGATAACTGATTGTTTCAGAATCTGGTCGGTGAGGTTCTGCCGGTTTTTAAATTCCTCATCCAGGGTAGCCAGTGACCCCGAGTACCAAACGATGACCAGCGTAATAAGGGAAATCAGGAGTAGAAAAAGTATGACTGCCGCTAATTTGCGTGAAAATGATGAAAAAATCAATGGCGGTTCATCCCCCATATATACCCCGTAAGAGGGGAATTGGATATAGTATTACTTAAAAACTTCCGTGTCTGATATGAGATCAGGTTCTTGGTAAGGGTGGGGTGTCTTTTTTATGAAAGTGATTCATATTGCAGGATGGTCTGGTTCAGGGAAAACAACATTCATCCTTGAGCTCTGTTCACATCTTGTACATCGTGGCAGAACGGCAACTATCAAGCATATCGGGAGTCATTATAATGTTCTTCCACTTGGGAAGGATACGACACTTCATTTTGAGGCCGGAGCCGACCCGGCAATCGGAATAGATGACGAGAAAACATCAGCTTCTTTTCACAGTACCAATCTGGATGATGCGTTAAACCATCTGTCAGATTCAGGGATCAGGTATACAGTAATTGAAGGATTTAAAAAAAGACCCTTTCAGAAGATACTTATTGGTGACCTGGACGGGAAATACCTGTTAAAAAATCCGCAAATCCCTGACGTTCTGGCGGCCCTTGATCAGTTTGATGACTGGTATACTATGGCTGGTCTTATGAAAGAATTGAGTGAGGAATACCTGCATTGTCAGATCGTATCTTGGACCGGATATACTTCTGATTATGTTCAGGCAGCAGGCCTTTGTTCACAGATAGAGGAGCAATATGCAGGTGATCACCGGATTTCAGGAATACGTGCCAGGGTACAGAGGTGGGTGTATGATGATCGGTACCCGGTGTACCTGGTCATGGCCATGCCTGCCCTTCATGCTGATGTTGAAGTCTTTTCTGAGGCACTCAAATTACTCCATCCCTTATTACAGTCATGACACAGCATACCCCCCGCATGGCCCGGTTAATCCCTCTCATGAGTTCTGTATCCGGTCAGGATCCTGCTGAAATAAGCCAGGTTACCGGAGAAGTACTTCAGATCGTATCTGATTCCTTGTTCAGACTGACGAGGGAGCATCCACGGTTTCGTGCTCCTGACTCTTTCCTGCTCACTGATACTTTTTCATCAGAGATGACCAGAAAAGAGGCAAATGCATTTTTATGTGCTTGTTTTCTTGAATATCGATCAGGAAAGACGGATGTATGGGATAATGTGGTTTTTTTCACCGAGGAGGTTTTGGACAATCCTGAATCCCTGTGGCAGGAGATTGTTGATCACACCCAGGAGGGATGGGATGAACGTTTTTTTGATTATAACCTCCATCCCGAACCAAAGATTCACTCCCGGCTTTATACGATAGCTACCCTGATGATCAGATTTTATGCAGGTGACGGCCGGCAGATATGGATCGGATATGAGCAGGATCCGGAGTCGGTATACAAACGGCTCTTACTCCTCAGAATTCCCCGGTCAATTGCATGTCTTATTGTTGGCACATTAAAAGACCTGGGGATTATCCAGGGGCCGTTTGATATTGTGGGTGATATTGTTGATTCACGGGTTCTGGGGCGGATGATATGTGGGGATGGAAGCGGGATCACGCCCATGAAAGCACGGCGGCTTGCCAGGATGCTCTCACCTGAAGATCCCTGGGATCTGGATCGGCCACTCTACCTCATCGGCTCAACGTGGTGCGGTCCTGGACCGAAATGCAGAGCCTGCCTGGTGAAACATGCATGTGTATTCGCCGTATCAGAAGAACTCGGGATTCGCCCTGATCCAGTCTTTCGGGATACCCTGTTTGGAAAGAAAACGATACAAAAGACATTAAAGCAGTGGCAAAATCCTGAAATATATGATTCCTGATTCAGGTTCCTCTCTGAATTCTGACTCAGGACAGGATTTTCATAATTTTAGCTGGCAGCTTTATATCTTCTTCTGTTCTATATGAAATATATGACCGGCCGGATTGATACACCGCAGAAGATCAGGTTTTTAAAGTTCATCCATTCCCGCGAATCCGGAGTAAAACCCGGTGAAATTGCACAAAATTTTGGGATCCGGGCTTCTACCGTCACACGTTCTCTCCATGAACTTGGACAAGCCGGGTATATCCGGTATGACTCCTATAAAATGGTCTTTCTTACTGATGCCGGTAAGGATCTGACCCGTTTTCTTCAGCGTCGACACCGTATCCTCTCACTCATGTTTACCCGTGCCGGTCTTTCAGAACATGATGCATGTATCCAGGCTGAAAAGATAGAACATCTGGTTCCAAAGGTTCATATCGACCAGATATGTCGTTCATTAGGTCATCCAAGCCGGGCGGCATGTGGGGTAATTGACCATGATCCTCTCTGCTGCGGAGTTTGAAAATGGAAAATATTAGCTTCAAGCTTCAATTCGGGAAGATGGAAAACCGCCATATTTTTCATCATATTGGGCGTTGTAGTCAGGTATTTCTGGTTCTCTGCTGGGTTGTTCTTTTTCTCTGTGTATGTGGCTGCATTGAACAGCAGGAAGTCTCTCCTTCCCATTCCCTGGTGGTCGCCTGCACCATCCCTCCCCAGGAGGAGTTTATCAGAGCGGTTGCAGGTGATTATCCTGTTTCAGTGCTGGTGATGGTCCCGCCCGGGGCAAGTCCGCATACCTTTGAACCGACCCCGTCACAGATTGCCGGTCTAGAGTCTGCAGATCTCTACATTGCACTGGGTTCAGGAATTGAGTTTGAGAACCGGTGGATGGAGAGAATAACCCGGATCTATCCGGATATGCCGATCATCAATGCCTCACATACCATCGTGGTCCACCGTGTAGCACATACGCATGAGCATGAGGGTGAAGAAGCGGATCAGGAGTCTGATCATTTTGACCCCCACGTCTGGCTGTCACTTCAGAATGCCGCCCGTATCGTCAATACCACTGCAGAAGCGATGGCCGATGCACGACCGGAGATGAGAGATACGTTCTATTCAAACCGGGACAAGTACCTCGAAAACCTTGCAGATATTGACCAGGAAATCCGTGAATCATTCAAGGAGTTAAAATCAAGGACAATTCTCGTATTTCATCCTGCTTTTGGATATTTCTGCAGGGACTATGATCTGACCCAGATGGCGGTTGAAGAGAACAGCCGTGAACCATCAGCAAAGCAGCTCGCAGATCTTATCACACAGGCAAAATCCATGGGAATAACCATTGTTTTTGCAGAACCTGAAGAGTCCACGAAGCAGGCTGAGACTCTGGCACGTGAGCTGAATGGGACCATGGTTCTTATCAGTCCGCTTGCCGGGAATTATCTAGAGAACATGCGACAGATAGCAGAGAAAATATCAGGGGTATCATGAGTCATGAACCGGTGATTGAGGTTACCAATGTATCCATCATCAGGAATCAGCAAAAAGTCCTGGATTCAATAACCTTTCAGGTCAGGAAAGGTGACTTTTTCGCTATCATCGGTCCGAACGGGGCCGGGAAAACAACACTGGTCAGGGCAATCCTCGGTCTTATCCCCTGCAATACAGGGGAGATCCTTCTTTTCGGCTCACCGGCAACACCTGATACCAGGGCCAGGATAGGATATGTTCCTCAAATGCATGCATTTGATTTCTCCTTTCCGATTACTGTTCATGAAATGGTCCTGACCGGAAGGATGGGGAGAAAGAGCGGGGTTATCAGACGATATACTCATGAGGATCATGCTGCTGCAGACAAGGCATTATCCAGGCTATCAGCTGAGCCCCTTGGGGCCCGGCCGGTTCGCGAGCTATCCGGTGGGGAGCGGCAGCGGGCTTTGATTGCACGGGCGTTAGCCGGAAACCCTGATATCCTCATTCTAGATGAACCAACGGTCTATGTGGATACTCCGACAGAAGAACACTTTTATGAACTTCTCTCCTCGTTAGCAAAGGAAATCACCATTGTAATGATAACCCATGATATCGGTGTGGTCTCCAGACACGTTAACCGGGTTGCCTGTCTGAACCGGCGTTTATTTATGCATGAGAGTGATCAAGTGGCACCTGAGATGATCTCCCGAACCTATGGGTGTCCGGTTGATCTCATTACCCATGGGGATATTCCACACCGGGTACTGGAGCGACATGGAGATCATCCATGATTGAAGCACTCAGCTTTGAATTTTTCCGGTCCGCTCTTCTCTCCGGCCTTATGGCATCAGTCATCTGTGGCATCATCGGGAGTTATATCTATGTCAGGCATATGATATCGATAGCCGGGGGGATATCCCATGCAGCCTTTGGCGGGATTGGACTTGGATATCTTCTGGGTATTGACCCGGTTGTCGGTGCCTTCTGGTTCACCCTTGGTATTGCTGCTCTCATCTGGGGGCTGATTGAACGGGCAAAAGAGCACATTGACACGCTCATCGGTGCGTTCTGGGCCGGTGGGATGGCCTTTGGTATCCTCTGTCTCTCTCTGACCCCTGGGTATACTCCCGACCTCTTCAGTTATCTCTTTGGCAATATTCTCCTGGTCGCACCAGAACATCTGATGATGATCGCTCTTTTGGCGGTCAGTATTGTCCTCCTCTTCTGGATTCTGTACCCTGTACTGCAGGCTGTGGCATTTGATGCCGAGTATGCCACCATCTCAAACCTGCCGACCAGGAGTCTTCATCTGGTGGTTCTGTCCCTGATAGCGATATCAGTAGTGGTTCTCATCCAGGTTGTCGGTATCATCCTCGTCATTGCCCTTCTGACACTCCCTGCAGCCATTGCCCGGCCATGTTCAGGAACACTGAATGGTATGATGGTCAGGGCTACTTTGATAAGCATGATTCTGACAACATCAGGTATCTTTCTCTCCTGGATCTTTGACATCCCCTCAGGCTCTACCATCATTCTCCTTGGTGTAGTCGTGTACCTCCTGGTATTGGGAGGAGGCAGTATTGCGAGGGGGTTTAGAAAAGATATGCAAAATACTGATTAGACAGGGGGAATATCCCCCTTTTTTTGGTGGGTATGTGATGACCTGCAGGCTGTACTGAACCTGTCCGGGGTGTTATGTGATTATGTTGATGGAGCAATGATGAATCGGTTGATACTGGTTTTCTGATGTACTCCCACCATTGAGATCATCACAGTAGTACTATTATCCGTTGGGTAATAATCTATATGAATATTATCACTATAGTTTCTAGACAAAAAAAGAGTTACTGGAGAACCAGGTTCTTGTTGTATGTCAGCACATCCGGAATTGAGTCCACGCCCTCTACTGATTTCGGGAAGTTGGTAAATATGACCCGATTTGCATAAATTGCCATATCTTCAAGTGCCTCTGCAATACCCTTTGCCATCTCGCCTGACTGCATATTCTCAATCACGTAGATCTTTCCGCCACCAGGCAGGAGATCCAGTGCATAGAGTTTCTGCGGATCTGCCTTTAGTGTGTCAACTACCTTTGCCGGTGTCTTATTGCCACCAAATGCGAACTCCGGAGCAAAGAAATCAACCACATTCAGACCAAGCCATTTCTCAACCGGCTCTCTCTGCCAGGCCATGACAACTGCATACTTCTTTGCAAGCAGACCTTTCTCCTCATCGGTCAGGGTTCCTGCTGCCATAATCTTGTCCTTGTATGCCTGTGCACGTTCATCAAAAGCCTTTGCTTTGGTGGCATCTGCTGCTTTCAGCCAGCCAAGGACCGTGTCTGCAAGTTCCACAGCGGTATCAGGGGTGTTCCATGAAGTGTCCTGCTTCAGGATCTTCCAGTTTGTCTTTCCAAACCCGTTTGAGTCACGGAATTTTTCTACCGCCTGCATGGTTGCAAAATCCATACTGGAGTTATGGGCCAGGAACAGATCTGCCTTCTCAAGATTCTCTGCATTCTTCTGAATCAGGCCTGGCAGAATATCTCCCTGCAGGTGCGGGCAGACGGTCGGGTCAGCGATGTATACGACATTTACATCCTCGCCCCCAATCTCATGAACCGGATCCCACAGGACGGAGGTCGTTGTTACAACGTTCAGGGCCATTGCCCCCGGAATAAGAGCAATGATGATGCCTAGAATCAGCAATAATCCTGCATGCTTCATAATTATTACTTCTTCATTTTTCGTATTAATGATTGTGAAACACTATCTTTCTCTTAGGTGATACTGCTACTGCTCCGACAAACAGGCCGCTAAAAATCACCGCCGTCAGAGGGCCGACCGGGAGGGAGTACAAAATACCACATATCGCACCTATGACACTGACAATAACTGCAATAACCGGTGCCATGATGAACATATTCCGCATAGTATTACAGAACTGGTAGGCGATCGCAGCTGGGGTCACCAGCCAGACATACAGGAGCAGTCCGCCGACGATTGGGATACTCAGGGCAACCATGACTGAGATCAGAAACAGGATCCCATAGTAAACCGGTTTCACCTGAATCCCCGCAATCGGCAAGACGTTTGTGAAAGACGATCGCGGTTATCTCCTTGTAAAAGATTATCAGGAATATGAGGATGATGCAGGTGATAACAGCCAGGGCATAGATCTCCTCCCGATAAAGGGAGATGACATTCCCATACAGGAGTGAACTTGCATCAAAGCCCTTTCCCGTCCCCTGCATGAGTGCAATAAAGAAGATAGCAACGGCCATCATGGTCCCGAAGAGCACCCCCAGGGTTGTATCAGTATGCATCCTGGTCCGGTCACTGAGTGGCCCCATCAGAAAAGCGGTCAGGATACTTACTAATACTGCTGACGGGAGAACTGCGTACCCGAAAAATGCCCCGACTGATCCACCGGCAAAAGCGGCATGGGACATGGTAAACCCGATGGATGAGATGTTCATCTGGGTGATCAGGACACTTAATATCGCACAGCCCAGGGAGGCAAAGAGCATCGCCTCCACTGCATGGCACATGACATTATTTGGAATGAGAAATTCCAGCATCAGGCTGCCACCGAGGCAGAACGAACCAGGTTTCCAACATCAGACGGATGAGAGAGCTGATTGAGGATGATCTCCCCATGCTGCATGACAACAACCCTGATGTCCCGGTCTGGCAGGGCGTCAAATGCATGAGATACGATAAGGACCGGAATCCCTGCATCGGCTATCTGGCAGAGGAGTCTGCTGACCTCTTCCCGAGTGACCATGTCAAGGTTGCTGAAGGGTTCATCGAGGAGAAGAACCTCTGGATCCTTTGCTAGATTTTGTGCAATAAGCACCTTCTGCTGCTGTCCTCCGGAGAGTTTTCCGATTTGGTTCTTTTGCATCAGGCTCAGGCCCAGCTGGTTTATTGCCGATGTGACCTTGTCCATGTCCCTGCTGGAATGACGTTTCAGCCATCCAATCTTTCCGTACCGTCCCATAAGGACAACCTCCTCAACGGTGAACGGGGTGTACGTACGGGTGAAAATCAAAATTCTGAATGACATACCCGATCTTCTTACGTGCAGCACACCCGTCTTTGATGACGTCATGACCACAGACCTGAACGCTGCCATTGACCACCGGAAGCAGTCCTGCAATTGTTTCCAGGAGAGTGGTTTTACCAGCTCCGTTCGGACCCCCAATCACGACAAACTCGCCCGGTTTTATCCTGAGGGTGACATCTTTTATGACCGGAAGGTCTGCGCCTTCATAGGTGGTCCATACTTCTTTGAGCTGGATGATGTGGTCTTTGCCACAGGTCATGAGAGGACCTCAACCGAGAAGAGCTGGTCATCAGGGAGAGAATACAGGTCAGCAGCATATTTCTCGATCTCGAGTTCATAATCCGGTGTATCCTGGGGCAACTGTTTTAATGCCAGTGGCTTTAGACGGATTTTCACTCCATCAGATGAGAACTCGGTGTACACGACATCAGATTTCACGATCTCAATATTGCCTTTTCCAAGGGTGCATCCGCTTCCCAGCTGAACGCCATCAGCGAGGCACGACTGCGGGGTAGTGCCTGAACAATAGATACTGGCCTTCATGGCAAAGGGATTGTCACCTAATTTTTGTAATGCATATCTTCCCATCCGGTACCCGATTACAATAAACGGCCCCAGATGTCCATGAAATCTGGCAAGTTCCGTAACAGGGTATTCACGGGGGAGCTCCATATAGTGGCAGTGTTCATGCCATTTCATGATCATCTATCTTTGTTTGTAACACAAAAAATGTACTATTCATATCCTTTGAGAAGAATGATCGGGCCGTATTATTATATGCTGTAAAATTATGTAAAATAGCGTATTTGTATCAAATATTTATAAAGGGTGTGAAAACAGGGTAAAATAATCCGGAATCAGATCCGTGGCCTGATATCCGGCATCTCTTTCTGCGTTATTTCTTTCACTCTCTTAGGTTTTCCCTCTTTATCATAGAGGTACACCGTGTAGCTATCCTTATTGTCCTTCAGGATCACCGGGGTTGAGATCTTGTAAAACTTCCCATCCTGGAAGATACGGTTCCGCTCGTCCCAGTCCACCCCGAGTTCAAAGTACACATCAAATCGTCCCTGACCAATACTCTTGATACTGCCATAATCCTCCGCAGGAATATATATCGCATAGAGCGGATCGGCATTTCCGCCAAGAGTGACAATCACAACGGCGTCCAGGTCATTGCCGGTATTGTCAAAGTTCAGGACAATGTTACCTGCACTGGGCGGATGCCCGTACACATATGACGAGTCAATAACTGCTGCACTCACTCCGGACATGATAACAAGACCGGAGAAAATGATGAGGAGAATCCCGGTATACCACTCTGATGGTGCCATACATGGAAATGGAAATCAACAAAGATAAAGGTTTCATTCATTCAGAAGAGATAGGGAAGAAGAATTGTACTCCTTCCGTTGCTTCCTTTCTCTATTGATATACGGACAGGGATCCTCTCTTTGAGTGCCGATACATGCGAGATAACGCCGATGAGTTTCCCCTCCTGCTCAAGACCGGATAACGTGGAAAGGGCGGTTTCAAGAGCATCATCATCAAGCGTTCCAAATCCTTCATCAAGGAAGAGGGAATCAACCCTGACATTCTGACTTGCCATATGTGAAAGGCCAAGAGCCAGGGCAAGACTGACCATGAAAATCTCTCCTCCTGACAGGTTCTTTACTGACCTGACCACACCACCCTGCCAGGTGTCGATGACCTGCATGTCCAGGGGGAGATCCTTGTCCTGAATAAGGATGTACCGGTCGGTCATGCGTTGTAAATGCTGGTTTGCATGACTGAGGAGAATACAGAATGTGAGTCCCTGGGCAAACACCCTGAATTTCTTCCCATCCGCTGAACCGATGAGCTCATTGAGACGGTGCCATTTATTCACCTCCCGCTGCAGGCCATCCCGGATGGCAATCTTCTCACGCTGCTGCCGTACCATCTCTTCATGTCTGATAAGTTTCTCCTGGTTCTTCCCAATATCTGCTATATATAGGTCTTTTTGTTTCTGTAACTCCTCTAGGTCTGCTTTCAGGTCCAAAGCCGGTTTTGTCGTGAGATTTTTCTTCTGCTCTTCCACATACCTGGTTTCTGCAGATATTTTCCGCTCTCGTATCCGGGTCTCTTCGGTTCTGATATCTTCCCATACCTTTTCAAGCCGGACCATCTCTTCCTGCTTCATCAGGGCAGATGTATATGCCTCTTCGTCTTGAAATCCTGCCTGTCGGATATGGGAGAGAAATTCGTCAAGAGATGAACGGATGTCCTGTTGAGCTTCTGAAATTCGTTTCTCAAGATCTGAAAGAAGACCTTCGAGTGATTGCAGCCGGTTGGAGAGATCGTTCTTCTCCTTCTGCCTGGTCTCGAATATCTCGCTGGCTTTTTTAACCGCTTCGGCCAGACGCTTCTCTTCACAGTCAGTATCCTTCTCTCCAAATTTATTGTTTCGCTCGTTTTTCAGGGCATGCAGCGTTAATTCCTTCTCCTTTATGGCTTCATGCGTTCTGGTTATCTCATTGGTTTTTTCAGATATCCTTGCAATGAGACCACTCAATTTTGCATGTAATTCCTGAAGCCCGACTTCACAGGACTTTATCCTGTCTTCCTGCTCCTGAAATCTTTTTTGTCGGTTCTTCAAAGTGAGCAGGAGTGCCGGCATGTTGGTATCCTGATTTATGGAACACCCGAGATCGGCAAGTACTGGCTGCAGTTCTAGAAAAGAGGTGGATATCTTCGATTCACTGGCTGCAATCAGCTCCTGTATCTCCCCGATTCTGGTTTCACCTGATATAATCTCAAACTCCTTCTCCCTGTAGTTCTTCTCAAGGGAGATCAGGGTTTCCCGGTTCGTACTAATAAGGGGAGATGCTTTTTTGATCTGCTCGTCATATTGCTCTGCAGTACGGAGTGTTGCCTCGAGACTCCCGAGTTCTGATGCAGCAGATTTTATGCATGATTCAAGGGTTCTTTCATCGGTTTCTGCATGTATGCCATGGAGTTCAGCCCCCTCTTTCCATGCCCGGTTCAGTTCATTCAGTTGAGCGTCGCATTCGGTGATATCCTCAGTGCATCTTTTGAGCTCACCTTCTTTTTCAGCAATTATTGCCGTAAGGCTGGTCAGTTCCCTGGTAAGATCCTTGATCTTCTTTTCTTCTTCTACAAAATCACTGATGATCTCATCAGGTTTAATCTCCTGTTCTGTTACAAATGGATGATGAAGGGAGCCACACAGTGGACAGGGTTCTCCGTCTATAAGCTGATTTCTCTCTGTGGCGAGATCTCTGACCTTCGCTGCTAGGAATGCAGCCGTCCGCTTTGTAGTCAGGAGCTCTTCACGATGTTTGAGATCTGACCCGAGGCGTTCTTTTTCATATCCGGATGACTGCAGGTAATGGATAAGGTCATCCCGTTTCAGACTTAGTGCTTCTTTATTTGCAGATATCTCTCTTTTTCCGGTCAAAATTTCTTTCAGCCGGTTCAGATGTTCAATTCTGACCTTTTTATCATCACGCCTCTGTCGCAGTTCTCCGATTGTGGTGCCGGACAGAATTTTTTCGAGTTCTCCTTCTCGGATTTTTTGCTGGTCTTCAAGTACCTGTAATGCTTGTTGCTTCTTCTCCCGGTCCTTTTTGAGGTCTTCCAGGTCCTGTCTCTTTGTATGAACCAGTCGCTTCTGCTCCGAGCAGTCTTTGTTTAACCTCCCGATTGTTTTCATCTCATCCAGGATCTGGTGGATCTTCTCTTCAGTTCCTGAATAGATATCCCTGATGACTGCATCCCTGGCATTTTGATCAATATACCTGGCAGCATCACTTTTTTCTCTTAAAATTGTCTGTTGTTTCTTTTCTGCCAGTTCCTGCTCACTCGCATATCCTGCCAGAAGGTCCTGTAGTCCCTTTAATTCTTCTTTCTTTTTATGCAGCTCTGATTCCTTCTCTCTGATCTGTTTATCAAGGGTCCTGATCTCATTGATGAGTACATATCCTTCTTCTCGTTCCCGTTCAGCCTGGTCCATTTCGGTTTTAGCACTCAGAACCAGACTCTCAACGTCGGGAAGCGAAGCCTTGAGTGAGTCTCTCATACGGGCTGTTTCTTCATACTGTCTGGTATCCTTTTGAAGTGTCTCCCGTTTCAACTCAAGCGGGGCATATAACCCCTGGAATGATGCCGCTTTCTGTGCTGCAAGAAGTGCTATTCTGGAAGGCTCGAAGGCAGCCTTTTTCTCGTCAAGGTGTTTTGCATCCGTCTCAAGACCATCGATTTCACTGCGGAGTTTCTCAAGTGTTTCAATCCACTGGATGGCCTCATTGGTCCGGATGATCATAACATCTTTCCCTGCTGCAGCCTTCCGGAGTTCCTCTATCTGCTGCTCTATGCTCTCCTTTTCTTCAGGAGAAAGGATAGATATGAGATCACATTCACGGGTTACCTGCTCAAGTTTTTCCCGCTCACTCGTGTATCGCTTATAAGTCTTTTCTGATAACTTTGAATAGATGGCTGTTCCGGTTATCTGCTCAAGGATTGGTGCCCGTTCATCTGCCCCGGCCTGAAGAAAAGCGGCAAATCCCCCTTGGGCAAGAAGGATGGATCTCGTAAACTGGTCATAGTCCATGCCGGTTACTTCTTTCACAATCTCCTGGACCTGGTTTATCTTTGAAGCCAGTATCTCTTTGGTATCAGCCCGGCTGATCTCATGCTGCGGGGGCTGCAGCTCACCGTCCGGCTTATTTTTTGCCCGCCGCTGGTTCCAGTGACAGACAAATCTCCCTTTTTGAGATTCAAATACGACTTCGGCAGAACATTCACCGGTATGCCTGGTCATGATATGATTGTTCGTTTTGGTAACTTTCCCAAGCCGGGGTGTTTTCCCGTACAGTGCCAGACAGATGGCATCAAGAACGGTCGTTTTCCCTGATCCGGTCGGGCCTGTGATCAGAAAAATACCGGAAGAGGTAAATGCGGGATTGGAAAAGTCGATGGTCCAGTCACCGGCAAGGGAATTCAGGTTTGAAAATTTCAGTTGCAGGATCTTCATCTCGTCACTCCGAATTGGTGTCCTCTTCCAGCAGTTCTGAGTAGATTTCATGGAATGATTCAAGAAGTTCCTGACGTTCTTCCTTCGGGATTTCTGCAGCATCAAGCCGTCTGTGAAATACCTCTTCAGGAGAAAGCCCGGCCAGGGACTCTTCAGCACGTTCAGGTTGCATTGCCTGTGCAGATATCCGCTGAGCTTTCACTTTCAGGACCTCAACAGGTGATCCCTGAATAGTGGTTCGGATCCTCTCCGACGCGTCTGGAATGATACGGGGATCTTCAAGAATTACCTCAACCAGGGCAGGAGAGTACTCCATCTTCAATCTGCCAAGTTCCTTTAATACCTCTTCAAACGCTCCTGATATTCTGCGTAATTGTTGAAATACCGGGACCGGGATCTCTTTCACCGACATATTGCGTGAATCCTGCACATCAAGCATGAGGACCGATTTCGTCTGCCCGGCCTCTCCAAATCCCATAGGCAGGGGTGCACCACTGTATCGCATCCGGTCATTCCCACATACTCTCTGGGGAAGGTGCAGGTGACCGAGCGCCAGGTAATCGATGCAGGAAGGAAACGCATCAGCCCCGACACTTGCGAGTGTTCCCAGGTACAGGTCACGACAGCCGTCATCTTCCCAGGTTATGCCTCCTGCAGCAAACAGATGTCCGGTTGCAATAATCGGGATGAAATCTCCCATCTCCTCCCGCATCTTTTCTGCACAGGAACCAATTGCATGATATCGGGCTTTTATCCCTTCAATAAGGTTTGCCGCCTTCTCTCCGGCACTCTCCCCTGCCTGCATGGTTCTGACATCCCGGTCACGGAGGTACGGGACCGGACAGATGATAAGTTCGGGTCTCCCGTCCTGGTCTTTCAATATGGTGATAAGTTCCTCAGGATCATCCGGCACCTGACCGACGACGGTGATATTCAGGTATTTGCAGAGCTCCCGTGGTGCTGCAATAAGGGAGGGGGAGTCATGGTTTCCGGCGGTAATGATGATCTGCCTGCAGGAGGATCCGGCAGCTCTTGCAAGGAACTGGTAATATTGCTCCAGGGAACGGTTCGGCGGGGTGGTTGTATCAAATATATCTCCTGCAACGATGAGGATATCAACCCCTTCCCGGTTAATGAGGGATAAGAGCCATGAGAGGAATTGTTCGTGTTCATCGTATCGTTTACGCCCGCAGATCTGGTTCCCGAGGTGCCAGTCCGAGGTATGGAGGATCTTCATTCAGGTATCTCCGGATAATACCTGATTAAGATCATTACTCGAAAAACCATTCAAAAAAAGTTGGACGGAAAAGGATTAGAGTTTATTGGACAGGGTATGGAATTCACCCGGTTTCTTCATACATAGATGATTTGAAGAACTCTTTCGGTCCAGTATTGTATGGTGTCATCCAAATGTCAGACTGATGCAAATACCTTAAAGTACACTCTGGTTATATTGGAATATGGGATCTCTTTCTCATGTCTATTCGATCACCATCACTCTGCTTGTGCTAGTGATGATGTCTGGTATCTGTACCGCCGAAGAGGTCTCGTATCTCACCTATAACGATACAACCGCCGGGTTTTCCTTTGCCTATCCGGAGGGTGCCTCCCTGGTGTATGCTGCAGATGCAGATACGAGGGAATTAGCGGTTCAGACTCCGAATAATGTCACGATGATTACCATCGTGGTAAGAACAACTGACCAGCAGCTGGAAGACCTGACGTCTGACCTGGTTTCTTCAGTCTCTCTCCTCCCTGAAGGAACGGTGGTATCAAGCGGGGCAGGGGTCCTTGGAGATAATGATGCCTTCTTCCTTGATTACCAGTGGGTCAGGAATGATACCCCGGTCAGAACATACACGATTACAACCGTAAAAGACGGCAGATCATTCTCCGTGAACTATGATAACCGCGCAGATCAGTTTGAAGCGGAAAAAATCCTGATTGATCCAATGATTGAGTCTTTCCGGTTCATTGAGCGTGATACTGAAGAAAAATACTACCCCGGATACTCCTATTACCCGGGTATGGTGTATGACGTCTTTGGCATGCCAATGAATGATGAGAGTGAGTATGCCTGGTATCCCTACTCGTATGGCTGGGACGGGTCAACTGGATATCAGCTTCCGTATGAGAACGCCGATCAGTTCCCACAATATACCGGATATAATCCCTATTCCTCCTACCCTCAGTACCAGCAGTATCCCCAGCCAACACCGATGCCGACTCAGGGAATGATGCCCGGCTATACCATGGCACCGACAATGATGCCAACAGTTCAGCCATACCAGACGCCGATAACAGTCCCGGTAAGTTCAGGGGGAGATATAAATCAATTGATTAATGACGGACTCGACTATCTGACAAAAAAGCAGTATAAGCAGGCTGAACAGAATTTCAAGACCGCACTGCAATTAGATCCTTCAGATTTTGTTGCGCTGTATGGCTATGCTAAGGTTCTCTTTTACGGGTATGATGGTCGTGAAGAAGAGGCCCTGGAACAGGTAAAATACGCGGTATCATCAGCAACAGGTTCTGCCAATAATTCTCAGTTGGCAATACTTTACACATTAAAGGCACAGATAGAGGGGTATCTGAAGAGATATTCCGATGCTCTACAATCCATTGACTTCGTCATTGCTCATGATGATCCGCAGTACCTGGCCGGTGATTATTATCTCAAGGCTAAACTACTCTATGATAGCGGGGCCCCTATTCAGGATGCAATTGCAGCAGCACAAAAAGCCGTGGACCTGGCACCCGATAACGGGGATTATATCTCCTTCCTGTCAAAACTGAAAGAGTCATCAGGACAGAGCAGCAGTGGCTCGGTATATCCGGAGGTCTCTCCTGTTCCGACATGTACCCAGGAATAATTTACCCTTTTTTAGAAATTTTTATCCGGTATAACTCCGATTCCTCATTGGTGGCATATGCCTGGATTACATACTCTGCTGATGAGAGCAATAATGCTTGTTTGGTGCGGGCTTCTCCTGGTGATTATTCCCTCTGCCCTTTGCGATAACTCGTCACCACCGGAGAGCATAGACAAGGGTCTTTTTACCGGAGTTCTCAATACCCTGACTACAGGGTACTCCAGAAGTGATGGAACGGCAGATGACCTTCTTGCCGAAGGGGAACGTTTCCTTTTAAATGGATCATTTTCCGAGGCCACCAGAGCATTTGATCAGGTTCTCCAGGCCGATCCGGATTCATCTCCCGGCTGGCTGGGTCTTGCCCGTGCACAATCAGGTGCAGGAGAACAAGAGCAGGCCCTCATATCTTTAGAAGAGTTCCTGTTTCGCCATCCGGATGAATGGCAGGGGTATCTTCTGCAGGGAACAATCCAGACATCCCTTCAAAAATATCCGGATGCGGTTGCCAGTTATGAGAAGGCACTCGAGCTGAATACTACCGATGCTCTTGCCTGGGCCGGATATGGAGCAGCACTCTATGGGACAGGTTCGTATGAGGATGCCCGTGATGCCTGTCAGCAGAGTCTTTCATTACGTCCTGATTTACCGTCGGCTCATTACTGGGAGGGAAAAAGCCTGTTCATGCTTGGCGATGAAACCGGGGCCTTATCCAGTCTGAATCATACGGTATCCATTGACCCGGGGTTTATCGAGGCGTATCTCGTAATATCTGATCTGTATGAAAGATCAGGAAAAGGGGATGACGCACTTGTGGTGATTACAACGGGCCTGATTGCAAATCCCTCTTCATTCCTGCTCTGGAAGGAGAAGGGACGACTCCTGGAAGATTTGAACCGGAGAACTGAAGCACATCATGCATATGAGCAGGCACTCAGTCTGAATCCAAATGATTCTGAAATCCGGCAGCGTCTGACCAATATCTCTGATGGATCTGAATTATGAGTAAATCCAGTTACCCGCATCTTTTATACTGCCTCCTCATAGCTCTGGGGTTATCCATGGTTGGATTCCCGGTGGTATCTGATATTGAGGAACCCTCATATGAGTATCATGGAACACTTCTTGCCTTTTATCTGGTCGGAAATGATATTGAGTCTCAAAATCGTCTTGGAGATTATGGGTTTATCACCCAGAACCTTCTTGATATGCGGGAGGGGTATGGTTCAGGAAACCCAAATCTCACCGTCATCATCGCATATGGCGGAGCTGATAAGGAGGGATGGCGTGGTATGCGGGTATATTCTCTTGCCGATGCAACGTCTGATTTTCAGGATAATGGCCGGTATGACTCCTGGGATACGTATACCCGTTCATATCCTGATTACAATATGGGCACAAAGGAATCATTTCAGGAGTTTTTATCCCTCCTTGAGCCGTGGAGAAATGCCGAACGAACATACCTGATCATGAGCGGTCATGGAGCGGCATACAAGGGAGCATTTCCTGATGAAAATTATGATACCGGGAATATCCCGCTTCCTGATCTGAAAGACGCTCTTGCCAGATCCGGAATCCATTTTGATCTGATCGGTCTTGATACCTGCCTGATGGGGACCATAGAGGTTGCAGATGCGTTGTCAGGCACGACCCGGTATCTCCTCGCATCTGAAGAGACGGAGCCCTCACGTGGATGGAATTACTCTATGATTGCCCATGAGCTGGTGAACAATCCATCAATTGATCCAAAAGAACTTGGTATCCATATCATTGATGGTTATATCAGATACCAGGTACCAAACAGCCCTGCAACGCTCTCCTTGATTGATATAGATGCCATTCCAGCGGTTATCAGTTCACTGGATGATTTCTCCCGTTCATTACAAACGGTATACAAAGATCCTGAAGGAAAGCGGATCATCGAAGAGATCCTTACCAATTCCGGGGAATTTGGACTTCAGATGTATATGAGCCTGAAGACAGATGAGCGGATCTTCATATCATATACGCTGGATATCATCTCATTTGCCAAAAATATCGGGAATGCACTCCCTGCCATGCATCCTGCTTCAGATTCGCTTATCCAGTCAGTATCCGATGCAGTTCTCTATCACACCGAGCAGAAACGACCGTATGCACATGGTCTCTCAATCTTCTCACCGGTTCACAAGGAAATAATCCTTGAACATATCTTTGAATACTCACCGGTCATAGCGATATCCGAAGAATGGTACTCATTCCTGATACAGTTCTTCAGATCTGTCCTCTCTGACAAAGAACGGCCGGTATTGACCAATTCAGAAAATGGGATTCTGGTCAGGGATGATGGATATGCCACCGTCCAGATAGAATTTGTCCGTCATAATGCTGATGGTGATGTCCTTCTTGGTGCAGAACCGGCATACGCTTATCCATCCGGTGAGTATGTTCTCCCTGAGTGGGACGGGAGGGCATTTCATCTGAAGGATCCAAAGAACGGGAAGATTCAGATTATGCCGGTTTTCTTCCAGCGAAGAGTTGATAATCAGACTGAGGAGTATTATGCATTTTCCCGGATCTCAAAAGAGGATGATCCTGATGAGTCATGGATCTGTATAGACATCTACTTCGAAAGTACCACTGGTCGGACAACCATGTTCTTTCTATATCTTGGACCTGATGAGGAAAATATCCTGAAAGTCGCCCGTTCAGGCAGGCTGAATTCCATATCTGATATGGCAGGTATTGGTCTCATCCCATATGCAGTGGTTCAGTCTAAAAACGGAGAAAGAACCTGGAAGCCGGTAGCCTCCCATCCGTTTGAACTCAATGAGGACGTCGTCACCAGTTATGAGGCTGTGGCCTGCGGTTCGTACGATTATTTCCTGGTTGCAACAGATATGCATGGTAACCGTGCGGAGGGACAGAGAAAGAGATTGGATCTGCCCTGCTGATCAGGGAATAACGATCTCTTTCTCTCTCAGTATATCCCCCTCCTTACCAAAGAGGGTAAGATATGCCGTGATCCCTTTTGGGGCATCCACACTAATAACCACTTCATAACAGCCCGACCCTTCAATCTTCTCCTCATCGTAGGCTATACTTGAATCACCGTCACCCTGTGTTTTGAGAATATCCAGAATCCCGCTTCCTACGCCGTTCCCCTCAATACAGGTTCGAAGGGTAAGATCTTCCCAGGTGATCTCTGCAATTCTGATGTCATCAAAGAGGAGGGCAACTGACTTTTTCACACTGCTGTTCGTGTTATTCACTTCAATCGTCCAGTTCCTAAGAGTCCTGTTAGACTCATTATACTCATTCGAATTCTGGTATACATCTTTGAAGGTGATATCCTGGATCATCCCCTCAATTGGAACTTTGTTTGTTGAAAAGTCTCTTTTTGCCCCAAGCAGGGAGGGATCGATATAAACAACCGACCCATACGGAATGGTTGCCCCGGTAAACTGTTCATAGAGCAGGCATACATTATTCTCCGGTGAGATGGTAAGTATCCAGTCCCCCCGTACCGGAATCTGAACTGATGTATTCAGGGCCGGGATGCCAAATGACTCACCCGCCCACGTATCACTGACCTGACCCTCCCTGATCCCTGACACGACCGCTGATCGGAGACGCTCAGGAATGACATACACTGATTTTCCATTCTCCTGGTCTCCAAGATATAAAACCCCGAGATTATTTGTGATTTCACGGGCGATGATCTCCCTGACAATAATATCTGTCCAGGTTTGTGCTGATGCAGATCCCTGTGCCGTGATGATGGTATCGGTAATCACTCCTTCTGCCTGATCCGGGATAGCACCTGATTGTTCCAGAAATACACGGCTATTCTCATCAGGAGCCGATACCTTTACCCCGTTCAGGATCCCTGCATTCGCCAGAGCCAGAGTCCCGTTCCCGATCCCGGCACAGATCGATCCTGCCTGGGAACCCTTTTCTAATATCCGGTTGAGCGGTTCAGAGCTGAAAAGAGAACTCATATCACTGCCCCCGATGACAATGATTGCTGTCTCATTGGTTATCATGTCAGAAATACTGTCAAGTGACTGTACTTCTATATCAGATAGTAATTGACTTGTAGGATCAGGGGCTGCAAGAGTCCAGGCGATATCATATGATGTGAGTTCACGAACCACCGTCTGAAATGACTCTTCGTCAAAACCCGCAGACGGAATGACTACAAGAGCCTGTATTGCCGGGTCAGATATGGTTTCTGATGCCATTCCCTGGCCGGATAACAGAATGACAATTACGAGTAGCAGTATCTTTTTCATGGATCACTGACCTCATCTGTTCTCAAAAGGAAGAAATAATAGTATAATGACATATTGATTGATGAATGTTATGCCCCTCTTTTCACATGGTTTTTTTCCAATAATTTCCCTTCTTCTTCTGATTCTGCTTTCTGTTTCTATTGCGACCCCGGCAGATGTTCCAACGACCAGGATTGCAATGTACATGGTCGGCAGCGACCTTGAATCAGAGTCACATCTTGGTTCCGCAGAGATTAAGGAGATATTATCCGGTCTTTCCGGTGATTCCAGGCATATCGATCTTCAGATTGCATTTGGGGGTGCACGGAGTATGGGATGGTCCGGTATGACCATCGCAGACAAAGAAGATCTTCAGGATGACTATCGTGATGGTGTTATCGGAAATGGTCACTATGCATTCAGAGATACCTCCATGAATATGGGAGATACAAAAGGACTGACAACATTCGTTGAATACCTGAATGATCTCCCTGCATCTGACCGGAACATCTTCATCTTCTGGGATCATGGCGCATCCCTTGCCGGGCTGTGTTTTGATGAAAATTATAACTGGGATCAGCTGACGATGCAGGAGATCACCGATGCACTTGAAAATTCCGCAATAACCTGGGACCTTATCGGTATGGATGCCTGTCTGATGGGTTCTTTAGAGGTCATGCAGACAGTCTCTCCATTCGGGCATCTGCTTTTGGTTTCAGAAGAGGTTGAACCGGGCCATGGATGGGATTATGAGATCCCGTTACAGGCCCTCTCTGATAACCCCGCAATAACGATTGAAGAATGGGCAAAGCTGGTCATAGATTCATACATGGACAATCCACAACATGAGCCGATGAAAAAGACCCTCTCCCTTATTCAAATGACCAGTCTCCCGGATTTGGAAGAAGATCTCTCTCTCCTTGGCACATTTCTTCGTGATAAGATGGATCAAAAACCAGTATACGAGGGTATTGGAACTTCTTTTTACAATGCACAGAGATTCGGGTATGATCCCAGAAAAGATATCGAGGTCTCGGTTGACCTTGGGGATCTGTCAGATAATCTTGGGATGCATGTCAAAGACTCCTCTGATATCATCGGCCAGGTGAAACAGACCATGGCTAGTGTGGTATTATACCAGCGCAATGATGGTTCACGACCCAAATCAACAGGTATTTCAACAATCTCTCCACGGAACAGGCATATAGATGAAATCTCTGCATCATCTGGCAATAGTATACATAATTCAACCTGGTTCTCATTTATTAAAAATTATGTCTCGTATATATCCACCGACTCGAGTAAACCTGTGATAACTACTCGTGGGAATGGGACGTTTCAGGTGAGTGATGACCAGGGTATTCAGATGGTGATGGTAAAGACCGACTGGATGCCTGACGTCACAAACTTTACGCATTCATTCGGGATGAAAGCTGATCCGGTATATCCTGACGCTCAGGGGATCTATATTCCAAATCCGGATGATAAAACCTTTTACCTGACCGATACCGGGACCGGGAACCGCTCGTATTTTTACAATACCTATTATGGAACTGATATCAATGGAACTGAGTTATATTTTGGATTTGTGAATATTACAAGGGGATCAAAGACCCGTGAAACTGCAATCAATATCATGCAAAGCCAGGATGGCTTGATACAGTATGCCCTCTTCCCCTACGAGATCAACCCCTCAACCGGAGA
>JGI12104J13512_1000793_pt1 | contig 26578 bp, 24 predicted proteins | sample TerdegcTABiofilm_FD_13512 | JGI IMG/M metagenome (IMG submission 13512)
TTNTTCTGCCCTTATCCAATAGGTTATTGTTGACTTAGGGATCGATAATAAACGTGCAACCTCTGATGCCTTTAATCCATCCTCTGTTATCATCTTTACCGCCTCTTCCCTAAGCTCTCTTGTATATACTGCGTTGGGGATCTTCTCCATTGTGGCACCTCCATTCTTTTATTATACATCAATCTTGGTGTCCACTAAAGGCATCATACCTCAATGTCATTTAAGATTCAAAAGTGGACACTTTTAAATTTTAGCTAACATAATTATTTTAATCTTTTTTAATCCTATTACGTATTTGGGGCGGAGTTACGGATTAAATGGAAGCAGGGGATTATGAAAGGGCAATCACTGGAGGAAAGATGGGTTAAGGAATCCCTTTTGATTTGATGGCAGATATTGCCTGTTCAACCCTTTTCTCAGCCTCTGGCAATCCTTTTTCAAGACTTTCTTTTGCTTCTTTAATCAATTGATATAATTGAGCATCAACTTTAATATAATCGAGATACCCATATAAATATCTATTCAGTCTGAATCTCAGCCTTTCCGGAAGAGACATTGCCTTATATTGAGCAATTTTTGCCAGCATCTCTTTTTTTCCAGTAGATAGTCTCCCTCTAACATTAAATAAAACATTGGTCATCTGTAGGGTTTCAAAGATGCAATCGAAATTCAGATTCTCAATGACTGCCTTTAATTCATCAATCATCTGATCTTCGGTTGGAGCCTCAAAATCTCCAGCTTGCCATTTAGCATAAAGGGGTGAGTTTTCAAGAATAGCCAGGCTTCTTATTCTGACCTCAGTTGGCCTTATCTCATTCAAGACCCTGATCGTTTCTGAAACATGTCTTTCTGATAACTTCTCATCTTTACCTGCCAGGCCAGGCATTATAAAGGCAGCCAGATTTATTCCAGCCTCCATTACCTTTTGGCCGCCTTCGATATGTTCTCTGGCAGTTACTCCTTTTTGCATGAATCGTAGAACATCATCACAGCCAGATTCTATTCCAACAAAAAGCCAGGAAAGACCTGCCTTTCTTAATTCTTTTAACTGCTCAAGAGTCCTTTGAGCACAGGTTTTTGACCTGGCATAAGAGGTGACTATCTCAACAGTTGGAAAGGTTGTTTTTAAATAGTTCAGCACCTCAACTAATTCATAAGGTCTCATAATCAAAGAATTGGCATCCTGCAGAAATACCCGTCTTTTGCCATACCAAATCCAATTAATCACGTTACTAAGGGTTCTTCTGGCAGTATGATTTTCAGGAGTTAAATCAGAAGGCTCTCTTCCATAAATCTCTGGATGGCTCTGAACTACTTCACTTATTACCTCCTGACCAATCCTTCCTGCCCAACCAATCTTCCAGGAAGTTTCTTCTATTAACTCGCTTATTCTTTTTACTGTATCAATATCCCTTTTTATCTCTTCAACCTTTCTAAGTTCAAACCTTTTCTCTTTATAAGTCGGACAAAACAGGCATCTATTCCAGGGACAATTCCGAGTTGCTCTCAAAATAAGGGCTTCTCCTTCACCAATTGGTCCCATTGGTCCTATATCAATACAATAATCAGCAAATCTTTCAGGGTTCATTGCCTTCTCTTAAATTATAATCAACTTTCTCAAGGAGGGAATCGCATAGGATACCTTTTCTTTTTAATCATTATATATAATGCAACATAGCTATCTGGCAAGATATAACAGTGCCTCTGATGATGCTTACTTCCTTTGATATTTTGACCTGGTATTTTCACTGCTTTTTCTTTTAATTCTTCTGTGTAGATACTGTCTCTGGAATCTTTTCCATTATGACACCTCCATTGTTATTGTATTGGATAGTAATGTTGGTGTCCAGTAAGGGCATTTTACATCAATAGAAAAAAATTAATAATTGCTCAACCAAGTGATATGATCAAAAATTGGTTGTATTTTCAGATTCAGTTGGATAGAATGGTTTTAAAGTAAAAGGCGGTATAATTTCGATAAGAATTGGTTAGGGCAGAACAGTGTTACTCGTTTCTTTTGTTCTTAGATGATTTTGTTGTGGGGTTATTGGTGGGAGATAATTTTTCGTAACAAGAAATAACTGAAAAATGTAATAGAAGCCTGACCCCAATATGCCCAGCCCAATGGCAGCAATACCTCAACGTAGGTGCGATTATAATGGAGGCAAGGGCAAGCTACACAAATGATTTATACGAACTATTTCAGTCGGACAAGCATCTAATCACTGGCAATCTCCAGATTATTGCCTGCGCTGGTTCTGGCAAGACTGAATTTGTCTCTGCAAGGATTGCCTATCTTGTTGCTGAAAGGCTTGCAAACCCTGAAAATATAGTTGCATTTACCTTTACTGAAAGGGCTGCGAAAGAACTTAAATTACGTATCCGCAGCAAAATACGTCATCTGATTGGTCATCAACCTGATATAGGCGATCTTTATGTGGGCACGATTCATAGTTTCTGCTTTGAACTTTTAAAAGAATTTGTTCATGTCTACCGGGGATATGATGTTCTTGATGAAGGGAAACGATATGCCTTTATCAGCTCGATTCGAAACGATTTAGGTCTCTATCAACTTCTTAACTGGTTAAAAAGCAAACACAGCAAACCTTTCGGCATAACAAGGGAAAACTGGGCAATAAACACATTCATACGCAATGTAGATATAGTCCGTGAAGAGAAGTTAGATGCTACCAAGGTTTCTGCATGCGATGAGTTTGTTGAAGCCTATGCGAAGTATGACAAAATCCTTCACGAAAGGCGGTTTCTTGATTTCAGCAATATGATGGCCCTTACCGTACATCATCTTACAAACAGCAAAGAAATACTCAAAGAGGTAAGAAAAAGATTTACCCATATAACCGTCGATGAATACCAGGATGTAAACCCCATACAGGAACAATTAATAAATCTCCTTGCCGGCAATAATGGTAACCTATGCGTTGTTGGTGATGATGACCAGTCTATCTATCAGTGGAGAGGCACAACAATTGAAAACATTTTAACCTTTCAGAAAAGGTATAAGAATGTCTATGTCCATCATCTTCCAGTTAACTACCGCTCAACAGATGATATAATCAATCTTGGAAATAGACTTATCTCAAAAAATGTAAGGAGACTCAAAAAATCCATGGCTTCGTCCGGCAAGCATAGTGAAAAGGGAGACATTTATAAAGTTGCCTTTGAAGACCAAAGAGATGAGATTAATTTCATTGTAGAGCGTATCAAATACCTTATCGGAACATACTGGGTGGATGACTACGGTAATGAAAGAGGACTTGCATATTCTGACATAGCCATCTTCTTTCGCTCCGTAAGGTTTGACAGCCGCCCTTATCTTGAAGCCCTTAAAGAAGCTAACATTCCCTGTGCCGTATCAGGCGTGGGAGGACTCTTCGACACACCCGAAATAAAGGTAATTTTCAGCATATTTTCTTATTTAAGTAATTTTGGAAAAAACCAAAGCTCAGGTGTAATACATGAAGAAGATATCTACAGCCAGGCATCCAGACTTTTTTCGATAACGGCTAAAAAAGAATTTTCTCAGGCGTTACAGGAGCTAAAAACAAAAGTTGCTAATAAGCGCCGCCTGTCCCTTCAGGAACTCTATGCAGAGATACTCCTTCTTCTTGGTATAAATAATGAAGAGAGGCATGGTCTTGCCCATGAAGTGGAGATGTATAACCTTGGCAGATTCAGTCAGGCGATTTCAGATTATGAAGGAACAAGGTCATACTGCACGTATAAAGACATAAACAGATTCTGCTGGTTTATCAAACATTATGCAGAAGGGGCATACGATGCTGGTACAGGTGAAGACCCAACCCTCCTTATCAATGCTGTGCAGGTAATGACCCTTCATGGAACAAAAGGGCTGGGCTTTCCGGTGGTCTTCATGCCATACTGTGTCGAAAGGACTTATCGTGAGACTCAGGCTGGTTTTCTGAATCCTGAGGCATTTAACTTCACGAGATATCGTGGCAGTGAAGAAGATGAGCGTCGCCTCTTTTATGTCGGAATGACAAGGGCAAAAAAATACCTCTATATAACCACTTCACGCCATATCACAGGCAAAAGACGGCCTAAGTATCCCCTGAGTTTTTTTAATGAACTGGATAATAGGTATTGTATCACTACCGCATCTCCTGACCCCACTAAAAGAAGAAGGCTACCATCAAAGCCATCTGTTGAAGAATATCAATTCCCCACAAGCTACTCTGAGTTGAGTGATTATATCCGATGTGAATATGACTATAAGATGCGTTACATTTATAATTTCAATCCCATAATAGTACAGGCTCTCGGTTACGGCAAGCAGGTGCATAACATTCTCAATCTTCTCCATAAAATCGCACAGCAAAATAACGTGATACCTACACCGGAAATCGCAGCAGAATTGCTCAAAGAGCATTTTTATCTTCGCTATGCCGCAGACGAACAGGAAGAAACCTTGAAAAGAAGTGCACTCAGAAGCATACTCCGTTACCTTGGCCTCTGGCGGGAAGACTTTTCCCTATCTGTGAAGACCGAACGGCCATTTGAGATGGATGTTGAGAATGCACTGCTTTCAGGCTCGATAGATTTATTGAAAAGAAAGGATGGAAATGAAAATATCCTTGAGATAGTTGATTTTAAAACCGGAAATGAAAAAAGGATGAATGAAGAGCTTATGCTTCAGGTACAGCTTTATACTGTTGCAGCGAGGAGTGCCCTCAATCTTAATGTTGAGAAGGCTTATGTCCATTTCCTTGACGACGAAAAACAGGCACGCATAGAGGTGCTTACAACACCAAAACAACTTGAGAATGCAATGAATACAGTTAAAGACGCAATTAAGGGAATTACTACACGTCGCTTCAACAGGAATCCAAAAAGTCCCAAGATATGTAATGATTGTGACTGGGGAAGGATATGCCCGAAAAAGAAAAGATAAAAAAACACTATCATGGACACTGGGAACGTCTGCGACAGAGATTTATAAAATCTGGATTTGAAGGGTTTCATGATTATGAGATTCTTGAACTTCTCCTTACTTATGCATCCAAACCGGCAACAGATACAAAACCCATTGCAAAGGCTTTATTGGAGAGATTCAAAACTATACCGAATGTTCTTGACGCCAGACCAGAAGAGTTAGAGGGGATTCCCGGTGTCGGTCCTAAGGCGGCACAGTTCTTTCAGATACTAAGAACTACAATCTCAAGATATTTCAAGGATAAAGTATTTGAGCAAAAAGCCTTTCTGAGCCTTAATGAACTCGTTGATTATCTGAGGGCGGTCATAGGAGGAAAGAAGAACGAGGTTGTGCATGTGCTCTATCTAAATAGCAAAAATGAATTGCTCCACGCTGAAGATTTAGGCGAAGGAACAGTGTCAGAGGCGGTTGCCTTTCCTCGCAAGATTGTTGAAGGCACATTGAAATTTGGCGCAACCTCTGTAATCATTGCCCATAACCATCCCGGTGGGTTGCCCGAACCATCGGGTAATGATAATCTCATCACTGATGCAGTGAAAAAGGCACTTTCCACAGTAAGCGTGAGCCTTCAGGAGCATGTGATAATTTCTGATGATGATTATTTCAGCTATAGAAAAAGTGGATACTTTGATTAAAAAGGATATACTATAAAAGAGAGGAAAAATGGCAAATCAGAATAAGATACCTACAGGGCTTTACTGGCAGGGAAAAAAGACAGAAGTGGAAAGGGTAGCTCTCCCATTCCAGACTATTGAGACGATTAATGAAAGCAGGGCAACAAGGGAAAGGGAGAAGAAGGTCGGCATGGATTTGTTTAAGCCAAATGCCAATGACACCTGGTATAATCGGCTTATCTGGGGTGACAATAAATATATTATGTCTTCTCTACTCGATGAATTTGCAGGAAAGATTGACCTTATCTACATAGACCCACCTTTTGCAACAGGTGCAGATTTCAGTGTAAAGATAGAAGTCGGCGATTTGGAATGGACGAAAGAACCCTCCGCCATTGAAGACAAGGCATATCGCGATACCTGGGGAAAGGGATTAGATTCGTATTTGCAGATGATGTATGAGAGGCTGGTGTTAATGAGGGAGTTACTGAGCGACAAGGGAAGTTTGTACGTTCATATTGCGCATCATGTTGGCCATTATATCAAAATTATTCTTGATGAGATTTTTTCAAAGGATTGTTTTCAAAATGAGATAATTTGGCATTATCGGCGATGGACATCACCCTCAAAGAAATTTCAAAAACTCCATGACAATGTTTTATTCTATACAAAGACAGAAAAAGGTTACATTTGGAACCCCATATATACTTCATACACGGAAGGATCTTTAGAAAGAAAACAAGGAACTCTGCATAGATTTAAAGGAGATGAGGTATACTTGGTTACAGAAACTCGCGAAGAAGGTGTTCCTGAGAATGATGTTTGGCAGATTCCATTTGTTCCTCCGTCTTCAAATGAACGGATAGGTTACGATACACAGAAGCCTGAGGCACTTCTTGAACGTATCATCAAAGCCTCATCCAACAAAGGCGACCTGGTCGCCGATTTCTTCTGTGGTTCGGGTACAACTGGTGCTGTTGCAGAGAAATTAGGCCGTCGCTGGATTATGGCTGATTTGAGCAGATATGCAATCCATACTACGCGCAAGAGGATGCTGGGTATTGAAAACTGCAAACCCTTTGTTGTCCAGAATCTTGGCAGGTATGAGCGCCAGTACTGGCAGGGTGTTACATTTAAAAAACATAGCGATGAACAAACTCCTATTTACGAATATATTCAGTTTATCCTGAAGCTCTATAATGCTGAGCCTTTAACAGGTATGCTCCACATCCACGGCAAGAAAGGCAAGCGTATGGTTCATACAGGAGCTGTTGATGCACCTGTAACACTTTCAGAAATCCAGGAGGCAATTGCTGAAGTGAAGAAAGTAGGTCAGGATTCTCTCGATATCCTTGGCTGGGAGTGGGAGATGGGGCTTCATGATGTGGTTGAAAATGAGGCAAAGGCAAATGGTATCCATTTGAGGCTATTCAATATACCACGTGATGTAATGGACCAGAGGGCTGTTGAGAAAGGTGATATTACCTTTTACGAACTTGCCTATCTTGAAGTAGAAACTATCAAAAACAAAGATAACATGATTTTAGTTCAACTGAAAGATTTTGCCATACCGAACCTCGACCTGATTCCTGAAGATGTAAGAAAACAGATTAAAAAATGGTCAGATTATATTGATTATTGGGCAGTTGACTGGGATTGGAACGAAGATACATTCCACAATATGTGGCAGTCTTATCGCACACGGAAGGAACGTACCCTTGAACTTAAATCAGAGGCTCATCAATATTCACAAAAAGGCAGGCATCTTATTATGGTGAAGGTAATAGACATCTTTGGAAATGACACAACAAAAGTACTGGAGGTATATGTCTGATGGCAAAACCAAAAAAGGCAAAACCTTCGGATAGCCAGACAATAATCTCTTTAGAACAAAAATTACCAGAAGTACCCGACAGAGACCCTTATTCACCCCCCACTATGTATCTTGAAAAAGATGGCAAAGGAGGGTACGTCATTGTCCCCTCAAGAAGACCCAGCAAGACCCTCCTTGTAGAAGAGATAAGGGAAGAGGTGGATAACTGGCGGGAGAGCGGTTATAAAAAACCTGCCGGTATTTCCAATACCTCTCTCCGGCTCCTTGAATGGTGGTTCGATGAGACACATTTCTTTAAAGAGGGCGAGGAATTCAAATATTATTTTGCACAGCGAGAAGCGATTGAAACGATTATATATCTCTATGAGGTAAAAGGGTTCAGGGATGCAGCAGACCTTATCTTCAAATATATGGATCCAGGGGCTTATACCGATGACCTTTTTACTACAAAAAAAAGGATAGAAGAGACCACAAGAAACAAGAGGGTACTTGTAAGGGTTGTTCCTGAAACAGGGCTTCTTGCGCAGCAGGAACTGCCACAACCCGACCACTACCGTTATGCAATCAAGATGGCAACAGGCTCAGGAAAGACACTCGTTATGGCAATGGCTATTGTGTGGTCCTTTTTCCACAAAAAGTTTGAGAATGCTTCCCCTTTAAGCAAGACTTTCCTTATTATAGCGCCGAACGTAATTGTTTTTGAAAGATTGCGAGAGGATTTTGAAGGTGGCACTATCTTCAAGGACTGGGATTTGATTCCATCTGAATGGATACACGACTGGCAGATGACATTTATCATGAGGGGTGAATCAAGAAAAACAGTGACAGAAGGCACACTCTATCTTACAAATATTCACCAGTTATACGAAGACAAGAACGGTGATAATAAGGTAGACCCGGTGACGCGATTGCTTGGACCAAAGCCAAAAGATGCAAAAGGCTCATGGGAGGAGGACATACTCGAAAGGATAAAGAAACATAAGGATTTGCTTATTATTAACGATGAGGCACATCATGTCCATGATACAGACCTTGAGTGGTATAAAGTGATTCTTAACCTTCACAATAACCTGAAAGAGAATTATGGGAGCACGCTTTCTCTTCAGCTCGATTTTTCTGCAACACCAAAGGACCAGAACGGCACATTCTTTCCATGGATTATCTGTGATTATCCTCTTGCGCAGGCGATAGAAGACCGGATTGTTAAAGCGCCGCTTATTGTCCATAAAACAGATAAAGCAGACCCGGAAAAATATTCAAGAGCGAGTGTTGCCTATGCAGAATGGATAAATATTGCCATTTCAAGGTGGAAAGAACACTATGAAGCATACGGCAAGGTTGGTGCAAGACCCGTACTTTTTATTATGGCTGAGAATACAAAGGACGCAGATGATATATACGAGGCATTGAAAGACAAAGCAGAGTTCAGTGGAAAAGGGCAGTTACTTTTAATACACACTGACAAGAAGGGCGAGATAAGTGAAAAAGACCTGAAAGCAGCACGTGAGGCAGCTCGTTCTATAGACCTGCCAAGTAACAGAATACGTGCAATCGTAAGCGTTCTCATGCTCCGGGAGGGGTGGGATGTCAGGAATGTCTCTGTAATCTTAGGGTTACGCCCATTTACTGCAAAAGCGAACATCCTGCCCGAACAATCTGTTGGAAGAGGGCTCCGCTTGATGAAAAATATAGGTCCCGAATATATCCAGATAGTAGAAATCATAGGGACACAGAAGTTTGAAGAGTTTGTAAAGGGTCTCGAAGTGGAAGGCGTTGGTGTCGGAGTTACAAGAGATACACCCGACATCGGGAAATATATTTACCCTGTCAAGATAAAGGCTCAATATAATATTGAGATACCAATCCTTACTCCAACGCATACAAGGGAATTTAAAGGGATTGACGAATCAGTACTGAAAGAGTTGCCAGCCAATCCACAGAGGCTTAGCTTAGAGCCTGATGCAACAGGAAAGGTTACATTGGTCGAACCAGTTACCCAGCAAATTGTCGGTGTTAAACAGGCTACAATAGGTACAGGAATACCTGAAATAAATGACATCCTGAGCCATCTCGCAATACGAATTGGTAAGGAAGCACGCATAGATGGGCAGTTTGCCCTGATTTTTTCAGTTGTAAAGAAGTATGTACAGGAGATATTTTTCGGGCAGAAGGTAGACATAGAAGATGAAAGAATACGTAGAGAACTTTCCAGCACTAAGAATAATGAAGAGATAATCTCTATCCTGGCAAAAGCTATTGGCGATAAGAGCATAACCAGGACGATCTCAAAGTTACGGGCAGAGCCTTTAAGTTTAATAGAACTCGATGGATTCTACTGGAGGAGAGACTGGGTTGAACTGGACAAAACAGTTTTCAATATAACACCTTGTTTCAATGACTTTGAAAAGCACTTTGCCCAGTTCCTGGATAGGGCATCCGACATCACTAAACTTGCGAAACTTGCGGAAACATACACAAAATTTTCTATTGAATACCTTAACCACAAAGGTGCAATCTCATCCTACTATCCTGACTTTGTAACTGAGCAGAAACATCCTGACGGGAAATTGACCATGTGGCTTATAGAGACCAAGGGTTGGGAACAGGCAGATGTGGCACTAAAGGATGCCCGTGCAGAAGAATGGTGCAGAGATGCAACAAGATTAACAGGCACAGAATGGAAATATGTTAAAGTTAAGCATATGGATTATATGAAAATGACAAACAACCTTTTATCAATGCCGACAAACACATTTAGAGATTTCCTGATAAAACTGAAAGGTAAGACTGAATATACCCTGCTATAATGTACCAATGTGCACGCTTTGACCCTGACGGCAACAGCAAACATAAACATATGTTCATAGCTGCCCTTCTCATTTTATAAGATTGCCTCATCCTTTAATGTTCCTTTGTCTGGGTTTGCCTGTGCGTGTCTGCACGCAGAGAGGGGATAAACTCTCCTGTCCTTACCTCTTGGTCTAATCTTTCGCCGAGTCTTTCAGCAGTAACATCTAAATCATACTGTGATTGCAACCCGAGCCAGAACTCCGCTGATGTCCCAAAAAACCTTGCAAGCCTTAAGGCAGTATCAGCAGTAATCCCACGCTTGCCAAGAACAATCTCATTGATTCTCCTTGGTGGTACACAAATATTTAAGGCCAGTTTGTTTTGACTTATACCCATCGGCCTTAGAAATTCTTCTAAAAGGACTTCGCCTGGATGTACAGGATAAAGCTTCTTGTTCATAACTCACCTCCTTAATGATAGTCGGTTATTTCCACATCATAGGCATCAGCTTTCTGCCAGATAAAGCAAATGCGCCATTGGTCATTGATCCTGATGCTATATTGACCTTCACGGATACCCTTTAACTTTTCAAGCTTATTAGCTGGTGGGATCCTTAAATCATTCAGGCTTCTGGCATTATTTATCATTCGTAATTTCCTTAATGCAGTTTGTTGAATATCTCCTGGTAATTTATTCGATCCCTCCCGACTATACACCTTTTCTGTTTCCCTGTCCTTGAATGATTTTATCATCTTATTCATTATATAACGGATAGCGTTAAACATCAAGGGTTATATCAGGGGCATATACCCCTCAAGTGCCTTTGAACACTTTCTCTTCTTATTCATGCTACCTGCTGTTTAAGGTTTGGCTGCGTCCTCTTTTTCATCCTCCCTTCATTGAATCGGTTCGCTGTCATTCCTTTCACCTGCCTAACGGCAGGTCTGAGCGGTGCCACCACGGTAAAGCATTTGTCCAGCCTATTCTTTCTCTGGCTGGTTCTCAAGTTCCATTCTTCTGGCCTCAAGTTCATTCAGTCTCTTTTTCAGATTGGCAATTTCCTTCTTGATTTTACGAAGCTCTATCTGTCTCCTTACGCTCAATAAACGATCATTTCCAAACTCTTCGGCGATGTATCTCTCAAGCTGACTTCTCAAAGGCCTAAGATATGGATTGCCCCATATTGACCCTTCCCGATATTCAAGCTTTCCTGCGCGTATGCCTTTAGCAATGAAGTCACTGTCAACTCCATATTCCTTATTTGCCGTTACATCACTGAGCGTTGCCCCTTTAAGATTCCATTCACCGTATTCTGCCATGTTTTACCTCTGTGATCGAACGTTGCCCTCCACGCTGCCATGTTTTTCACCTTTCTTCATGTTTGGGTTCCTCTATTTGTTGGCTTAAGCCGAGTAGCTAAGATAACCTGGTGGGAATGGAGCGCAAGAGAATTCCCAGTCAGGGGAAGTGATTAGCTATATCAAATCCCCCCAGACTTCTTCCATGTCTTCAATATCTGGATCATCATATCTCTCCATCGTTGCAAGCCATTCCGGCATATCTTCTTTTATCGATTCTTTCATTGCCGAGAAGGTTTCTTTAGATACCTTGCCATCTTCATACAAATACTGGTAAAACTTTTTCAGGCGTGCGGCATTTCCCTTAATTGCACTCTTGTTTGCCCACATTGCCTTTTTGATAAACCAATATCCTAAAAACAACCCTATTTCTCCAGCGCCGTCTTTTGCTTCAATGGCATCTTCGTATAACAGAAATTCATTTATATAGAAATCCACGCTTGAAGTGTGTTTATGAGTTGTTTTTTGTAACTTCGAAGACATCCGTAACAACTATCATTCTCACCACACCCACAACTACCATTGACCCTATCAAGTGTGGCTTCTAAACAAGCATGGAGTATCTTCTTATTTTCAAGGCGAGCACCAACCCCGCCCCTTCCAGACGCAGAAGCAGTTCGTGACAGGCCATGGTCTTGAGCATGCCGTTTCTCTGCCGCCAGTCCCAGAGACAGCAAAGCTCTCGGGCAATGAATGTCCTACCCTCAACTTGATGCTTTTCAATAACGGAGCGGATGAAGGCAATATCACTGTTAGTGATCCTTCGGCCCCGGATTACAAGTTGTGTATCCATGGGCCATTGTATAACATAGTCTTTTTAGAAACATCAGCTTTTTTCCAAAAAAATTTTTACGATACTTTTTTTGGCTAAACTGTTACGATTAATGGTATTATAACCTGTTCGTAAAAGCTGGTAGCACAAGGAGATAGCGAATGCATGAATTGAAATTTGACTTGGATCTATGTCTTCGCTGCGGCACTCAGGCGTGCCTCACAAAATGTCAGTATATCGAGATCGATGGTGAAACCGCGAAGAAAGAGATCCTGAAGATAGCCCGCGGAGAAGACTCTTTTGTGCTTCACGAATGTGTGACCTGTTATGCCTGCGAGGAATACTGTCCTTTCGGCAACCACCCCTTTTATTTGATCGCAGAAAGACAGGAGGCACTGGGGATCTCGCCTGTACCCAGACCCCTTGTACAACGGGCAGTCAATCTCGGGATACCGTTCAGGGGAGAGCCGGACATAAAAGAAATAAACGGACCGGTACTGAATATGGGGGCCTTTTCAGACCACATGCATCTTATACAGGGAAAACTCTTCGAGGGACTTCCCGTCATATCAACAGATGAGCGCAAGATGTTCCACTATTTTTGCCAGCTCATGTACCTTCACTACGGAAAGGATTCTGCCATTAAAAAGAGGCTACCAGGTATCATCGAAACAATAGCGAAACACAAACCAACTGAGGTTATATGTTTCCATGATGAGTGCTATGGGGCATATACATCATACTGTGATGCTTACGGAATTGAAGTCCCTTTCAAACCCATCCATTTCTTCGAATATCTTTACAACCGTCTTATTGAGCTTAAGAATATGATACAACCGGTAAAACTGAAAGTAGCTTACCAGAGGCCCTGCTCCTCACGTCTATCTCCGGACAAGCATCTCTTTGTTGGACGCATCTTTGATCTAATCGGTGCAGAGAACGTAAAAAGGGAGTTTGTTGATGAAAACGCCCTATGCTGCGCAGGCGCTATCCAGGGACAAAGACAGGAGGGCAGCCGGAAACGTGCTGTAATACAGCAACAGAGAAATGTAGAGGATATGAAGAAGGCAGGGGCTCAAGCTTGTGTATTTAACTGCCCCGCCTGTCTTCAGACCCTCGGCGATCTTGTTGCACGGAACGGCATAAAGCCCATTCACATGACCGACCTCTGCAGGCTTGCAATCGGCGAAATCCCTGCAGGGTGGAGGTAACTTATGGACTCTATCTATAAATCGCTTACTGCTATTGTTGGTGACGGGCATGTCTCCAATCGTCCTGAAGAATTATATATCTATTCCTTTGACCTCGGTACCGCAGAACCACATAGACCTGATTATATAGTCTCACCTGAAACAACGGAACAGGTACAGGAAATAGTAAGGCTTGCTAATAGAGAAAATATCCCTATTGTCCCTCTGGGGGGAGGCTTGTCACTTGCAGGGCTGGCAGTGCCTTTGAAGGGCGGTATCCTCCTTGACCTCAAACGTATGGACCAAATTATTGAGGTGAACGAGAAGGCACGATATGCAGTCATCGAGTGCGGTGTGTCCCAGGGTCAACTTACCTCCTATCTTGAAAGGCACCACCCTCATCTTACCCACTCTGAACCAGGGGCGCCTCCTGCAGCAACGATCGCAGGAAATGTCATGATCCACGGACAGGGTGACCTTGCCCAACCCTATGGGTTTACATCTGATATGATCCTCGGTCTTGAGGTTGTCCTGCCTGCAGGAGAGCTTCTCCATTTTGGCTCCTGTGCAGTAGGTACAGGATGGTTTACACTACATCCCTTGCCTGATGTGGGTATCTTCCTTGGCTGGTATGGCACAACAGGAATCATAACAAAGCTCTCTATTAAACTCTTTCCCGCTAAGAAGATACGAGGGGTTGGTACATTCGTGGTCGAGGATGAAAACCTCATTCCGGAGATTATTTTCAAAATAACCCATACGCAGATGGCAGAGGATATTATAGCATTCAGCAGGGCAATACCGCCGTTTACAAGAGAACTGCATCACATCAATGTAAATATTGCTGCTGATTCTGAAAAGGAACTTGAATTCAGGGAAGAGATTATCTGGGATGATACCCTTGGTGAATATATAAGAAGTGGTGATGGCGGCTATCTTGGTTTTGTAAGAGGACTTCAAAGACCGCAAATATCAAAAACATCAGATTACAAAAAAGGAGGAGGATTCGAGTATGTGGGCGGCATTATGCCTGTCGAAACATACCCTCAATGTTACAGAAAAGGTCGGGAGATATCTGAACAGCACAGTATCCCCTATACAGTAACAGGCAGGGTCATAGGCGCTGCCCATTCCATGATGTTTGCTTGGACCTATGCATTTAACAGAGCAGATTCTGAAACCATAGGGCAGGCAAGGGCGGCACTCCATGAAACCGATGACCTTGTGATGAAACTTGGTGGCGTCATCTGGAAACCAGGCACTTACGGTCAGAAGCTTGTTCTGGAAAGGCTTGAACCTGATACGCGGGAATTGATGAAAAAAATAAAAACACTTATTGATCCAAACGGAATTATGAACCCGGGCAATTGGGAGATACCATAATGGCACTGAAAGATTTTGCATACGGAGATACCATACACCGTTGCTTCAGATGTGGCTACTGCAAATTCCCTGCCAACTGGATGGATGTGAATAATTGCCCTCCCTATGCTCGATTCAGGATGGAGACTTATTCCTGCGGTGGAAGACTCTGGCTTACAAGGGCATGGCTCAATGAACAGCTTGAGTGGTCAGAGCATCTCGCTGAGATACTCTATTCATGCACTACCTGTAAAAACTGCGAAATGAAGTGTCCCCTCCGGTTCAATGTGGATATTGTCAATATGATAGTTGCTGCGAGGAGTGAGATGGTTGAAAGAGGCAGGTTGCCAAAAAATATTAAAACCTTTCTTGAAAATATTGAACTCTATGGAAACCCTTATGGTTCAGGAAGAACACAAAGGAATATCTGGGCAGAAGATGAAGGAATAGATAAATACAGCAGTCATGAGTATCTTCTCTATGTGGGATGTGCAGGGTCTTATGATACAAGGGCACAAAAGGCAACAAAGGCACTGGCAGGAATACTCAAGAAAACGGGTGTCTCCTTTGGTATCCTTGGAGATGAGGAAAACTGTGATGGAAATGAAGTCCAGAAGATGGGAGAGACAGGCCTTTTTGAGGCACTTGCCAGGGGCAACATCTATTTATTCAAAAAATTTGGAATACAGAAAATCATCGTCCTTTCACCTCATGCCTTCAACGCATTCAAAAACCACTATCCAGAATATGGAGGAGATTTCTCCATCTTTCACTATACCCACATATTATACAACCTTATAGCTGACGGTATGATTACATTCACAGACACATTCAAAAGAAAGGTAACATATCATGACCCGTGTTTTCTTGGCAGGTGGAACAATGAATATGAAATACCAAGGAAGATTATAAAGGCAATACCGGGGATAGAAATTATAGAAATGGAAAAGCATAGAGAAGGAGCCCTCTGCTGCGGCGGAGGTGCAGGAAACTTTTCCATAGACCTTCTCGGTGGAGGTAAAGAGAGTCCAGCAAGAAGAAGAATAAGAGAGGCATACGAAACAGGGGCAGATGTCCTTGCTGCTGCCTGTCCCAAATGCCTCATAATGCTTGATAATGCAGTGAAGGAAGAAGGCCTTGAGGATAAACTCATTGTCAGAGATATATCCGAGATTGTACTGGATGCCTGCAAGTAGTGATCAATCTGCTATAATAGAAGAAATAGAATAGACAGGTTATGGCTGTAATACTTATCGTTTTCCATACACAGACAGGAAATACAGAAAGACTTGCACGGGCTGTTGCACAGGGTGTTGAGGATACAAGCAATATAAATGCAATATTCAAGAGAGCTGCCGATACTATGGCGAAGTATATAAAAGATTCCAGCGCTATTATCATATGTTCCCCCGAATATTTTGGTTATATGGCAGGGGCGATAAAAAACCTCTTTGATAGAACCTATGAGGAGTTGAAGGATGATAATAAGGTGTATAAAAAACCTGGCTCTTTCTCATTTCAAGTGGGTAGCCCAACCTTAGAGTAGTCCAGCTTTCCTGTAAGCATGTAGATGATGGTCTTAAGGTTCTTAAAGGTTCTGTAGCCTCTCGCCTTTGCCTTGGCTGCCTGAACGAGGCTGTTGAGGCCTTCCAGTATCCCGTTATTGATCCTGCTTTTGTACCAGCGCAACACGCCTGACCAATGACGCTTTATCGTCTTGGCCGCTTCTTTGATCTCTTCAATGCGGCTATGTGTGGCCCAGAAATACCACTTCTTTAAGGCCCTCTCGAACCCTTCCTGTGTCTCCTCTTTGTAGATTTCCTGGAAGTTCTCACGAATATGATAGGCTCTCACTGTTTTCAGGTTTATTCTGGGCATGGATTCTATCGCGTGCAACGCATCCCGTTGGAATTCAGTAAGGTCCTCCCTGTTCTTCAGGAAAAGATACTTCTGTCCCCGCAACAGGCACTGCTCTTTTGTCTCGGCTTTTCGCACGCTATCGACAGCGGCATTGATGATCTTCATGATGTGGTATTTGTCAAAGGTGATCGCGGCGTTGGGTAGATTTTCCTCTACTCCCTTCATAAAGGCAGGGGACATGTCGATAGAAACATCCGTGATATCATGGGGATTACCATGACGCTCCTTGAAGTCTTTGACAAATACAGTCATTGTCTCTTAAGCCTTTGCCTTCTGCGACGATGCTGTCAACTATTTTCTATAAATTCTCTCATAGGGTCTACCCTCAACGGTTTTCATCATCTTTAACTCGATAATTCCCCTTGCTACAGGGTGAAGCAAGTTCTTGTCAGATCAGAGTTTTATCCTCTGATACCCTGCTAATTGCAGCAGGAAGATTTATCGCTCATACTTTATTTCTTAATATAAACCCATGGCAGGGCTCGCGCTTCCGAGCCAGTATTCTTTCCATAAGAAGAAAGGCAGGAACAATCGTAAATTCGCCAAACTTATCATTTATTTTATCTGTTGCCGTTAGCACCTTTCTTCTCCTTTTCTCATATTCAAATAAAGGTAGCTGCTTTCGGCCCTTCACTAAATTGGAAACGCTTACCCCTAATAGCCTCACTGACTCTTTTAAGTTCAATCTCTTCATAACCGAGAGCGCTGCCTGATAAATTATATAACCGTCATCTGTATGCCTGGCAATAGTTTCCTGTCGGATAAGGGTTTTAAAACCTGAAAACCTTACAATTAAAGTTATGGTTCTTCCCTGATACCCATCCTTTCGCAACCTTCTGCCAACCTGCTCGCAGAGCCGAAAAAGAGTGGATTTTATTAGAATCGGATTAGAAGTGTCACGGAAAAGGGTATAGGAATGGCCCATGGATTTAACTTCTGGCTCCTGATAAAATGGCAAAACTTCTGCTGAATATTCTCCTTTGCCCATAGAATGAAGGATACGACCCTGGATGCCAAAGATTCTGACCAGTTCTTCTTCACGATAAGCAGCCAGGTCAAAACAGGTTTTAATGCCCAAGGCATTTAATTTAAGGGCTGTCTTTTCCCCAATGCCCCAGAGTCTTTCCACTGGCAAATCTTTTAATAATGCCGGGACAGCTTCTTTTTTGATGAGCACAAGGCCATCAGGTTTCTGCTGGCTGCTGGCAAGCTTGGCTAAAAGTTTATTGGCTGCGATTCCGATAGAACAGGTAAGGCCTGATTCTTCTTTTATTTTTTCTTTTATCCTTTTTGCAGTTTCAATCTCTCCGCCAAAAAGGTCTCTGGTCTGGGTTATATCTAAAAATGCCTCATCTATGGAGTAAAACTCCACATAAGGCGTAAATTCTTTGAGGAGATCAAACAGTCTTAGGGTCGTATCCGCATACTTTGCTAAATTGCCGATGACAATTTCTGCTTTCGGGCACAACTTAAGGGCCTGCTTTAAAGGCATGCCTGATTTTACCCCGTATTCCCTCGCCTTATAATTGGCAGTGGCTACTGCGGTTCTGGTTTCCGGGTCACCTGATACGATTATAGGCTTGCCCTTGAGAAAAGGATTACACCTTTCCTCAATTGCAGCAAAGTAAGCATTCATATCTACGTGAAGAATAACCCGGTCCATTTTATCCCTCTAAATAGACTTTATCTAATATCCAATTCAGTTTTTTTGTATAATAGGCAAGTTGATACAGGGCAGCGCCTGATGCGACCGAGAAGTAATAGATTAACTCTTCTCCTTTGTTATCGTGCCAGATATAGGTTACTTTATCAACCTCATATTTTCTGTTTTTCCAGATAAACCATCTGGGCTTAATCAGGTTTTTCCTGAATACGGCTCCCACCTCTATCGGTTCAAAGATTTCTTCTATCATGAAAGCTTCCTGTTTAACGGTAATACCTTATCAGTCCGACCACCTTCCCGATAACCTTCACTTTCTCACTCACTTCTATGGATTGGTAAGAAGGATTAGCTGGTTCAAGGAAGAATCTGTTTCCTTTTTGGACAAATCTTTTTATAGTGGCCTCATCTTCAATTAATGCTACTACAATATCGCCGGGTTGAGAGGTATTCTGGGGCCTGACTACCACATAATCACCTTCACAGATTCCAGCGCCAGCCATGCTTTCGCCTTTCACCTTCAAAGCAAAAGTTTTCTCGTGCTTTTTCATCCTTTCATCCACCTTGAGTTCCCCTTCAATATCTTCAAGAGCAAGTTCAGGGGCTCCGGCAACAACCCTTCCAGCTATTGGAATAGATAAGCGGTCATTCTCCTTTAAAAGCCTTATCCCCCGGGATGCCCAGGGTATGCGCTCGATGTATTTTTTATTTGCCAGGGCTTTTAGATGGTCCCGAACCCCCCGGGTGGAGGAGATAGAAAATCTTCTGCCTATTTCCCGGATTGTTGGGGGATAACCTTTTTCCCTTAGCTGGCTTTCAATATAATTTAATATTTTTCTTTGTTTTTCGGTTAACTCCATTTTTACCTTTTTATGATACTACACAAATGTGTAGATGTCAAGAGTTAGATAAAACCGTGTTAGGAAAAGTTGAAAAGTGAATACCTGAAATATTGTAGCCTTGGACCAAAAACGGAGGTTCAAGACTATGGTTCAGGTGCAAAAAGTCATGAGAGCAAATGGATGGACTAGATTCACATGACAGCTGGCACTTTATGCTTTGGCAAGACAGAGAATATCCTTATCATAATCGAGGGACCCCCATATCCTGCTCAAAGGCAAAGGCTCTAAAACAGCAATCATCTTCATTCACAAAAAGGCTTCCAGTTAACCTCAAAAACACATCTGGTGTCCTGGTTGTTTTCCCATGACCTGATCTCAACTTGGTTCAGATGGCAACTTAAGTCCTCCATAATCTTCCTGTCTGCCTTTGGGCTGCAAAGCATAACCGAATAACCCCCGTTAACGGGCTGTACATATACTTTATAGTTGTCTTTTATAGATTGCACGCGAGACTGGTCAGGATATATCTTTTCTAATAGGGCAAAGAACTGGTCTGCATCAAAATTGTTTGGTACTGAGAGATTCTGAGATTGATAATGGGCTACGATCTTCATAGAAAAATCAGAAAGCGTAATGGCTGTAGCAGAGTATTCCCGTATATTCTCTTCGTTGGGATTCAAAAAAACACCACTATGAATGCAGCCAAAAAGAAAGATAACCGTTGCAATTATTAAAAACCTTTTCATGGTTTCTCCCTTCTTAAGTCCAGAAATAGGCTTTCTCTTCATCAATCCCTGTATCAAGGTTCCAGTTTTTAATGTAGGCGGTGACCCCGTCTGGATCTTTATTCACCACATCAATAAATAGACGACTCCACGTATCGATAACAGTAGCAACTGCTTTATCAAAGACATCTTTCTTGAATTCACCAGTTTTGCTGCCTGGAAGTCTGACCTTATTGATAAAGCGCTCCTGCTCTTCAGGGTCTATATCCCCGGTTTTTTTATAAACAAGATGTTTCTCTTCCCCGAAGTGCCGAAAGATTGGCATCGGGTCTGCGGCAGAGTCTATCCGTGATAAAAAGTTTTCATGCCATCTGTCAGGATTAATTTTATCAAACCATTCAGTGGCGGTTGGATGGCTTGCTTTTAGCGTCTCAGTCCATAATCTGTTGAGATGAGGGTTAATTTTGTCTTCATCAGCTGGAGATGAACACATTTTAAAAAGTCTGACGTAATCCGCATATCTGAGTTCAATGCCCTTGACCTTATGGAAGATATAACTATCCTGGATCATCTCGCAATGGCGATGTTCCCCGGCATTGAAGATATACGGTCCGACTATAGCCTGCACAACCGGATGAATAACGGAATCTGTAACAAGATGAGTTGCAAAGCCACAAAGCCAGGCAAGACATATATCAAAGGCATCGCCATTCAAGGTAAGCAGATTCTTAATACCATAGCGGACAAACTCACCTGTATTCTCATAGTGCATCCTGTCAGCCCAGCTATGCACCTTCAAGAAACCACTCAAAAGCTCTGTAAGATATGGATAGTCAGGACCAACAGCACCAAGACATACAAAATGATTAAGTCTAAGAATTGTCGAAAAATACGGATGTTTTTTTGGATGACTATTATACTTATCTAAAGCTTCTTCCACAACCATCCAATGTGTAAACGTTCCCGCCATAATATTCTCCTTTATCAATGTATCATTGCCAGACCCATTTTTTGATTTTATATTTTTCTAAGTAGTCTGCAATTTTTTTACTTCCAGTTTCTTAGCCTTTCGTATCTCTTCAACAATGCTGAGGCTTTGGTTCCAAAACCCTGAGCTACCGCTTGTTAATAAACCGAGAATAATGCAGCCTGGCAAGCCTATCACACTAGGAGTTTGAAAAATACCTGAAAGTAGTGGCTGAATTTGCTCCTGAGCTATATATGCAATTAAGGTTCCTACGGTTGTAGAGAGCAGGTATAGAAAAAACCTGCGCCACCTTTCTTGATTAGCATCTTGCTGTGGATGTGCGAGAAAAGGAATCATGCTTTTAATAATCTCAACTACTCTTTCTACAGATAAACTCATTGCGCCGAGCAGTGCGATTATGCTTGTAATATCGACTGTTCCCATAAGACCCTCCTTTAATAATTTTTTCTAAGGACAATTTCTCAATAGTGGCAAGGATATACAGATTACTCAGTATCTCTTTTGTAAATCCTCTCAAAAGCAGCAGAGAACTTTTTAACAACATCATTGCATCCGGAAATATCTACCTGGGAGTTATCCTGTTTCTGGGCGCTTTCAGAAAAGTTCCAGCTCCCCATAATTACCCTGCTATTGTCTATGACACAAAACTTGTTATGTTCAAGGATGCCGGTCTTCTTGATGACTATCTCAACGCCTGCATTTTCCAGTTCTTTATGCGTACTGTGTTTGCCTGCACTCTGTGTCTTGTCAAGGCACAAAATAACCTCAAGACCTTCAGACTTCTTATTGATAAGAGTTTCAGTGATTCTTTTGTTGGTTATGCCGTAGAGTGAGCATTTAATAGAGTCTTTTGCCTCTGAGAGTCTTTTTACAATAACCTTCTCTACATTGTCATAAGGGCTAAAATATGGTTCGACGGTGCACTGGGCTTGAGTAATGAATGGGAAACAGAGAACTATTATAATGGTTAAAACAAATGATTTTAATACGTGCTTATTCATTGCCCTTCACCTTATTCTGTTGAGTCTTAGAGGTTGCTGGTGGCTTGCACACCTTGCAGGGGATATATCCTGCCTTAACTGCTTCTTCAGGACTGCTGAATTTAATAAGGTTTGAGGGTTTTATTTTCTGTGCCCATTTACAGGATGGATAGTGGTATTTGTCTGAGTTCTTTGAAGCCCAGAATTCTGCACTAAATGCAAAGGTTGTGAAGAATAGAAAGATAACAGCAATTGCCAATAGCTTTTTCATAATACACCCCTTCTTTAATTAAAAAACTTGAGTTAATTAATAGTGTCATAAATTTGGGAAAAGCTAAAGCTTTAGTCAAAGAGTCCTTTCGATTTTTGTGGTGAGCCGTCATAATATGGACTGCCTGGGTTGTGACGGTAGTAGTTAGTTCCTTCCTTTCCTGTGTAAGGATTAATGTTCCCCTTAAAGCTGTAATTGTCTGTTACAGAATCATTTGGAGTACTTCTATAGTGTGGCTGAACATAGGTGCCGTCACTTCGATAATGTCCCCGGACGCCTACTTGAGCCAATACATATAGATATGAACAAAAAAACAATAGCCAATGAAAGAGCTATAATCTTTAATTGTTTTATGGAATTACCCCCCCTGTTTATAACAGTTGATTAGCATATTAAAATGGAGCTTGTCAAGTTTAGGTAACTGTGCTAATCTGATAGGGTTAGCTTGGCCGATAAGTTAAGGGGAAAGCGGTTATGGATGAGGCGACAAACAAGAAAACAGAAATTGAACATTTTTTTTCTACGCTACAGGCAAAATGCGATAGCTATGCTCATTTTATGAGGTTGTATGAATCTTCGCTGGCGCCGCGTTTCAACCTGTTTGATTTCATCGGTCCCAATGAGAATCAATTGTCCGAAATCATAGCTTTCTTCCTGGACCCGATGGCGTCGCATGGGCAGGGGGATGTGTTCTTGCGCATCTTTTTGAATATGATTGGCCGAAGTGAGGGCAAAGAACAAGATGACAAACCCCTGCGAAAGTTTCTGGAAGCCTTTGAGAATAACTTGAATGGCGCAGTAAAGGCCACGTTGACGCTGGAAAAAGCCACGGATTTGATTGAAACATCACAGCGCCGGATCGATATCGAACTGAATATTGGTAATATTGGCCTCGCCATTGAAAATAAACCATGGGCATGTGATCAGATTGATCAAGTTTCAGATTACAATAAACAATTATTGAAACGATATGGGGAAAACCGATATCTTCTCATCTATCTATCCGGAACAGGCGAGCCCCCATCAGAAGAAAGCGTTGCGGAAAAAGAACGAGAAGCGCTTACAAGCAGCGGGCATCTGAAAATCCTTTCCTACCGTGAATTCATTACTTGCGTGAATAGATTCAAAAAGGACTGTCGTTCGGAACGGGTACGCTGTTTCTTACAGGATTTTGAAGACTATCTGAGGATACAATTTGAGGGGGGCATGGCAATGTATGAAAAGGATATGATTAAGGAGTATATCCTCGAAGATCCGAAGAATCTGGAGATAGCGCTTGCGGTTTCTCAAATCCAAACCGATATCAAGGAGAAACTCTTGAATGATTTAAGGGGTATTCTCCATCAAAAATGTCCCGCAAATATTACACTGGACTGGGGTATAGATAACTTCGGAGGCGCAAGATACCAAAGCTTTTCTTTTAAAAGGGACACTTGGAAAAAGTATAAAATCACTTTTGAATTTGATGGCGCTCAGGGTCGTGCTTTTGCGTACGGAGTCTCGAAGAATGCCAGAGACGATGAGGAAGCAAAAAATATAGCTGATATTGGAGGGATAGATGATAAGCTGGGACATGGAGGAAAGAGTTTGTGGTGGCCCTGGTATCGGGATTTTGAACCGCCATATTATGATTGGAGTATCTCTCGTGAACCCTGGATCGAGATTCTCAATGCAGCAAAGCAAGGAGAATCACCTTTGGTGAACCGAATCATCGGAGAGGTTGTTCGGATTGCCGAAGTACTTGATCAAATGCTACTTGATGATAACGGCGTTTCGATCACAGACACACCCATCTCCGGATAAACCTTTTTGTGGAAAATGAGACAATGACAACCAAAACCAAGATCATCGCTGAGGCTTTTAAAGCACTGAGAGCAAGAATGATCTCGGAGGCGAAGGCGATAATTTCTGAGAATTACCCCTTCAAACCAATGGAGAAAAAAGGAAGAACGTATCGAGAGTGAGAAAAGATAAAAATATTCCTTCGAGATGGTTTCGTCGATCGTTACTGGGGAGAAAGATTGGTATTTCCTCCTGTCTTTAGAATTATGTCGTCAGTTATGCCGGAGGAGCTTCCATTTCACCTGAAAATCCATTTACTTGGGGATAATTGGACAAGCATGATTTTCATTCTCATTTGTGCCATATGGGATGGCATGGGGGGTTTCATATGTGTGACCCTTCGAATATACACGGATAATTCCTATTACATAATAGTTGAGGTGTCAAGATAATCTATAATGTCTTGAGACTACAAGGCAGTCTTTATAAGGACCTGCTGTGTAACTCATTGATATCATAAGCTACAGATATTTGGAACAGGCAAAATAAGCCCAAATTTTGACCTTTGACCATGAAGTTGGGTTAAAGCCGAACGCGAGTGAATAGAGCCACTTCAGCTTAAATGAGCGTGTTTGCGGGGAATAGCCCGACACAGATACTAATCCTGATGGAAAATATGGGCTAAAGGTATTTGCTTGTTCGGTTTTAGCAATACTTGAAATCTTGGTCCATGCCCTTTATAGGCCGTTAATAATGTAAGGTGACCTCGTCGACGACTGCATTAAAGAAGTCCAGTAGAAATTGTTTCTGTTCTTCCAAACTTTTCGAAAAAAATGCGGCGAATGCATTGTCATTGAGCTTGAATTCTAAGAAACCGTTGTTTTTATCCTTCTTGTAATCGAACAAACTTTTAGGGTACGCAGGTTCACTAAAATTTTGATAGATCTGGTTGTTCCAGTCTTCCTCGATCCATACGACTATTGCAGGGCGATCTTTGTCGATGCTAAACTCCATTCCCAGAAAAAGATAGAGGGGAGGTTTGTTTTGGGAGGAAGTCAACTCGCCATATTGGCCTGCCCAACACTCCCCAAACGCTCTTGGGGGATTGTAGTTCGTACATGTAAAGCCCTCCTTTGTGAATCCTTCTGTAAACACCCAGGCTGCTAACCTCGTAAAAGCGTGGAGACACCGCACCCCATCTTCAAGCCTTACTTGTTTCAGTTCCATGATTGTGCAAACCTCCTTGACGAATTGGGTATACGCAGCGACAATGCCACCGTCGTCAAACAGTCCTTGGCTGAGTTTGTCTTCCAGTAGGCCAACCATTTCCCTCCACGTGACGTATCTGAATCCATTTTTGTTTGCACGTTCTTGCTCCTGTGAGCTCAACTTGTATGCGGAAATCAGCGCCTTTGCCGCATCAGGGAATGTTGTTGCATATTGTTCGAAGTGATGCTGACGATCCCATATCTTGTTTTCGATCACGAAACACTTTCCGCCTTGCTTGACCATGAAGTCCGGTCTGCTGTCTCCGGTCTGGACCTCGCGCATGATCTCTGCCGGTTCGCCAGTCTTGAATTCCTGGAATTTGAGTGCTTCCATGAATGTTTCCAGGAAGACAGGATTAGTTTCAGCTACTGCCCAAGTAAGATCGGAAAGGTTATTTTCGTTGGTTAGCCTTGTTGCCAAATGTTTGAAAAGCTTGCTCAGCATGAACACCTCAATAACCGTTCTTTCTATCGCTGGATCGTACCTCCCAGTCCTAACCTAACATTATCTTTTAACCATATTCTGTATTTGTTGTAATTCTATAAAGGAGTTACAGGCAAGTCAAGTGCTTTGTGTTGATGAAAGCACTAACAGGATCAACCCTGATAATAGACAGGTTACAGATAAATTACAAAGGGGTAGCTTGCCATATTACAATAAGGGGTAACGAACAAAAGAAAATATTCTTCTCAAAGACCGAATGAAATAGAAGACAGAGATGCTAATATCCTTTGTCAGCAGTTGAGCCTTCTTTCCCCCCAGATATCTATGCTGGTATCTGAATTGGTTCGCTGTCATTCCTTTCACCTGCCTAACGGCAGGTCTGAGCGGTGCCACCACGGTAAAGCATTTGTTCTGCCTATTCTTTCTCTGGCTGGTTCTCAAGTTCCATTCTCCTGGCCTCAAGTTCATTCAGTCTCTTTTTCAGATTGGCAATTTCCTTCTTGATTTTACGAAGCTCTATCTGTCTCCTGACGTTCAATAAACGATCATTTCCAAACTCTTCGGCGATGTATCTCTCAAGCTGACTTCTCAAAAGCCTAAGATATGGATTGCCCCATATTGACCCTTCACGGTATTCAAGCTTTCCTGTGCGTATGCCTTTAGCAATGAAGTCACTGTCAACTCCATATTCCTTCTTTGCCGGGACATCACTGAGCGTTGCCCCTTTAAGATTCCATTCACCGTATTCTGCCATGTTTTACCTCTGTGATCGAACGTTGCCCTCCACGCTGCCATGTTTTTCACC
>JGI12104J13512_1000794_pt1 | contig 26481 bp, 32 predicted proteins | sample TerdegcTABiofilm_FD_13512 | JGI IMG/M metagenome (IMG submission 13512)
GCTTAACTTGATCTACTATGCCTTTCATGGTTTAATCTCGTCTCTGTGCCTCTGTGTCTCTGTGGTTTTGTTCGGTAGCCGTAGGCTTAAATTTCAGCAACNTACTAACTAATACCACAGAGTAATACCACAGAGGCGCAGAGACACAGAGACAAAGAATCACTTCATTACCCACATAAAATAGCGAGGAGCCTTTTTTTTAGTTACCTCTTTCAATCACCTCAGCATCACCTTGCTTAAAGTTACAAGGAACAAGGCCATCAACAGCCATCCCAGAAGGGTCTCAAACACTGTCAGGTATTCATAGCCCTCCACGATGCTGAGATTCTGCGGGTTTCGCCCCAAGAACATCATGCTGCTGAAGTAGAGGGCATCATATAACGATATGCTGGCAGCATGGTGCGAGGCCACAGCTGCGCTGAATTGCAGAGCGCTGCTAGCCCAAAAGATGACCGTGAAGATTACCATGATGATGACGCTCAGCAGTACAGTATGCGACGGACGCACTCCATAGCCGCATGACAGCCATACAAGACCATCGACAAGCCTTGGAAATATCTTCTTTGTGCGGGCCTGCTTTTCCTTTCTGTACTGATAGTAGCAGTTGTCCTCATCTTTGAACTGCTCCAGGTTCCTGAAGTTCTTGATCAATGTCAAATAAACCGAGCCGTTGAATGGAAGATGATCCCGTATCGAGTTCCACCGAACCACAATGCGATTGAAGTTGAAGTCCTTGAGATATATGTTGGACCCTTCTGCAAAGATGGCATCCGATAGCCTCAATGAGTAGATCTTGGCATTGGAGAGGATAAAGTTCTTGTCGAACCTCGCCCTGCCAAAATCTGCATCGTTGAACCTGGCCCTGGAGAAGTTTGCCTCAGTTCCGAAATGCGCCCTGGAGAAGTTTGCCTCACCCTGGAACTGCGACTCGGAAAAGCCTGCATCCTCATGGAAATGAGAGTCGGAGAAGTTGGCAGCCTTTGTGAAGACTGTGCCGTCGAAGTCGACCAGCTGGGAGAAAGAGGAATGGTCGAAGAATACATCCCCCTTGATGGTGGAGTACTCAATTTTTATTATTGATTTTATTATTTTTCTTTTATTTTTGTTCAGAGGAAGATCCAGACGGTGCAGATCGAGGTCTCCATAGATGATGATGTTCTCGTACTCAATCGGCTTTCCATCCTCGATCTTAGCCAGTATCTCGTCTGCCTTGATCATCAAAAGGTTATCGACCATGAACGTGCAGAGTTATCGATGGATGCAGATATCCCTTTTGGTGCGAATCATCTCCGCAACCCTGTCCCAGTCATGCTCGTAGATGTGAGCCGAGGCGCTCGTGGTGGAGATAGAGCCGGGCCTGGCGCCGATCTCTTTGGAGACATGCTCCAGAACTCTCGCAAGGCCGTACAGGTTGGCTGGATATGCGCCTGCATAGTCATGGCTGCGGAAGAAGACCGAAAGGTTCAAGCAGCCATCGCGAAGCTTGAAGTCGTCCACAATCATGCAGGGAACCTCATCCTTTGCGCTATCCACCGGCGGAATCCAGGTCACTGCCGTGGCTCGGCGCGAGGAGGGCGATGCCTTGAGGCGGCGAATGATCTGCTCAATTTGATCAATCGTCTCAGAGCAACCAGGCATGGACCAGGCTCTCAGGCGCTCCCCGTATGTATACTCAAAGCCAGGGTTCTCGCAGCTCAAGAGCTGGAGGGCATACTCATCCAGACGCTCCTCATTCCAGGAGTACTCAGGCGGGATCATCTCATGGTATGGATCTTCCACCGCCACCTGGAGTGAGAGCAATTCCAGGATCCTAGTTCCTCGCTCATCCGATATCTCCTGGCCCTGCTGCCAGATGAGATTGAGGCCGCGATGCCAGGCATCGGAGATGGTCCTGGCACGAATGAACCTGCCAAGCTTCATAATTACAATGCCAAAAACAACCAGCTTATTTCATCTTTGACGTCTTGGACCCTTCTAGCTCTGCAATGGCCTCGGGCGGAAATGCCCGAACGATGTCTATCTTCTTGACACATCGGGTGGCAATGCCGTATTTCTTTGCAATTGGCCTCAGCTCTCTCATGCTGTACTTCTTGGCTATCTCCTCAGCATCCATAAAGACCCTCTCGACACAAGGTACTTAAATTTTTTCGGCACACAAATTTAAGAGACCAAGGCCCCAAAAGAGCGAGATGAGAAGTTCTAGCCCTTGAGGACGCTCGTCAGATCTTTGAGGGAATCTCCTATGAAGAGCTCTTCTACTGTGTAGAACTTCTCCTCAATTTGAAGCACTGGCGCAGAAAGTGTGAATACGCCGTTTACGCGCAGCTCTGTGAGCGCTTCAGGAGTGCTCATATCCATATTCTCGAAAGAGATGCCCGCTTGAGTCAGCTCTTTTTTGAGCTTTTCGCATCTCGGACAGGATTGGGTGGAGTATACTCTGTACAGCATTCGATCCTCTCGTGGATTGTTCAGCGCAGCAGCATGGGGTATGACCTCTCAGCCCATACAGCGTATCCACACTTTATGGCCCTCTCGGCGCACTCCCTGCAGCAAGAGAAGTTGGCCATGTAATCAACGCCATCGATTTCGTGCTCCATTACCTGGTTACAACTGAAACCCGAGACCCTTCTTGAATCGAAGCCTTTGGCGAACTCATGCTCCTCCACCTCAGGAGGACGCTCTTCTACCAGCCAGTGCCTGGGAAGGAGGATTGGCAGGGTGGCCAGGTTCATGCCGCATCCACATGGGCCATAAACGTCTTCAAAATCCATATATATTATCGCCTTGCTTTTATATTCGCTCATCTTCCGCTTCTCCCTTTTATATGGGGTCGCTGCAGCCTAATAACATTTCCGATCTTCAGCTTCAGGTCTGCTTCATGTGAGGGAGAAGCCCTGCGCTTCGGGGGCAGAGGAGTGCGTCACGGGCCAGATTAACCACTCCCTGCCGCAGGAATTGCTAAAAAATCTTTATTGGAGGTCCCATATAATACAAAAAATCTGAATCAGGCTAATTATGATAAATCATCATAATATTAATCCTCTTAAAGCTATGAAAAATTATATATGGAAATAAGAGTGCACAAATAGCTTATTTCAGCCTGTAGCTCTGGAAGGATTGCTTTTCCTGGCTATTTGAGCTGTAAAACCGTATTTATGAGGTGAATGACAAATGCCTATACTTCCTGTAGCCCCTGTGAGCAGGCTCATACGCGAGGCCGGGGCAAAGAGGGTAAGCGAGGGCGCGAGGGATGCGCTGGCAGAGGTTTTGGAGAGCTACGGCCTGGAAGTGGCCCGCGAGGCGGTCGGCTGGGCCAACCACGCCAAGAGAAAGACGGTCAAGGCAGAGGACATAAAGGAGGCAGTCAAAAGAGTTAAACCTCCCGCAGTCTCTGAACGGTAATCGATGGCTAACGTTCTGTCTGAGGGGCTAGACTATCGCACACTGGGCCTTGTATGCGGAATCGAGATCCACCAGCAGCTCGACACTGCATGCAAGCTCTTTTGCGGCTGCCCCACTAAACATCGAGAAGTTGAGGAGTCTAACTTCGAGTTCTTCAGATACCTTCGGCCCTCGAGAAGCGAGCTTGGAAAGATAGATCGCGCTGCACTGGAGGAGGTCTTGGTATCGCGCAAGTTCGTCTACAAGTCCTACGACACCACATGCCTTGTCGAGGCAGATGAGGAGCCTCCACGAGAGATAAATCGAGAGGCTCTGGAGATATCGCTTGTCATCGCCCGTCTGCTCAATATGGAGATCGTGGACGAGGTGCATACCATGCGCAAAATGGTGATCGATGGTTCCAACACCTCGGGCTTCCAGCGCACTGCATATATCGGATCCAGTGGAAGCATCAACACCAGCCAGGGACCTGTTGGCATCAGCATCCTCTGTCTGGAGGAAGAGGCAGCGCGCATTATTGCAGACAACGGAGACAGCCTCATATTTTCCCTTGACAGGCTCGGCATCCCTCTCGTGGAGATAGGCACTGCACCAGACATCGTCTCCCCAGCACATGCTCGTGAGGTAGCTCAGTACCTGGGAATGATCCTGCGATCAACCGGACGCGTCAAGCGCGGACTTGGCACCATCCGCCAAGATGTGAACGTCTCCATCAAAGGCGGAGCACGAGTGGAGGTAAAGGGCGTCCAGGCCCTGAACCTCGTCGACAAGATCGTGGAGTTCGAGGCATTGAGACAGAGCAGGCTGCTGGAGATAAGAGACGAGCTGCAGCGCCGCAAGGCAAGCGTGAGCGACAGGACATGGGATATCACAGAGCTCTTCACAAGCACGAGCTCAAAGGTAATGGCCAGGTCCCTCAAGAGCGGAGGAGTTGTTCTGGCAGGTCTCCTGAGAGGTTTTGAGGGGCTCGTGGGCCGGGAGATCCAGCCAGGCCGTCGCCTGGGAACTGAGATGTCCGACAGAGCAAAGCGTGCAGGCGTCGGCGGCATATTCCATACCGATGAGCTTCCAGGCTATGGCGTGACCGAAGCAGAGGTAGAAGCTGTAAGGGCCTTGCTTGCAGCCGGAGATGGCGACTGTGTGGTTATGGTCACAGGCCCACGTGACAGAGCCGAGAATGCACTGCGGGCGGTACTAGTTCGGGCTCGAGAGGCCTTGTCCTGTGTGCCTGAGGAGACGCGCCGGGCCCTGCCTGATGGCTGTTCAGAGTACATGAGACCGCTGCCGGGATCTGCCAGGATGTACCCAGAGACCGATGTGCCATCAGTTGTGATCACCGAAGAGATGCTATCCCAGCTCAAGCTTCCTGAATTGTCCGCGGCTCGGGCGCAGCGCTTTGAGCGCGATCTGGGCTTGAACCCCGAACTTGCCCGCGTCATGGCTGCATCTCCAAACTACCAGCTCTTCGAAGAGATCGTGGCCGAGCATAAGATTTCTCCGTCTGTAGTGGTCAGGGCTCTGGAGACCATACCAATTGAGCTGGCCAGGGAGGGCGTTCCCATCTCCAATCTGACGGACCAGCATTTCAGGGATGGCTTCGCCCTCGTCGCCAGCGGCCAGATCGCTAAGGAGGGCCTGGTAGATCTGCTGCGCACACTGGCTCAAAATCCCAAAATAGATGCTTACGAGGCGTCCAGGACTGCAGGCCTTTTGGGTGTGGATGAAGCAGGCGTTCAGGCCATCGTCCGCGCAGTTGTGGAGAGCAAGATGGATCTCGTCAGGGAGAGGGGAGAGAGAGCCGCAGGCCCGCTCATGGGCCTGGTGATGAAGGAGCTGAGAGGCAAAGCAGATGGCGCTTTGGTGAGCGCCATATTGAAGAAGGAAATACAAGATATACTGTAGCCAAGTGAGCCCCGAGAAGGCCAAAAGGCCCGATATGCTCCTCTGGGAGGAGACGCTGTTCAAAGACAGGGATCTATTCGAGCTAGATTATCTGCCCGAACATTTCCTCCACCGTGAATCGCAGATGAACAGCCTAAAGTTCTGCATTCGGCCAGCGCTGCAGGGTGCACGGCCCATCAATGCCCTGTGCCTCGGCCCCCCAGGCACGGGGAAGACCACTGCCATCTTCAAGCTCTTCGAGGAGATCGAGGCGCACTCATCAAAAGTCGTTCCAGTCCACGTAAACTGTCAGATGGATACCACGAGATACGCAATCTTCTACCAGCTCTACAAGAAGCTCTTTGAACACACACCTCCTTCAAGCGGCGTCTCTTTCAAGCGCATCTTCGAGAAGGTAGCCCAACGCGCCGCAGACGAGGATCAGGTCTTGATCATAGCATTGGACGACATAAACTATCTCTTTCACGAGCGTGAAGTAGATCACATTTTATACTCACTCCTGAGAGCGCACGAGACATGCCCAGGCGCCAGGATGGGCGTGATAGGCGTTTTAAGCGAGCCTACGCTGAACTACATCCTCGACCCACGTGTTCTGTCAGTCTTTCAGGCGGAGGAGATCGCATTTCCACTTTATACCAGGGCCGAACTGTGGGACATTCTGAACAAGCGAGTGCAAATGGGCTTTTATCCAGGTGTGGTTGAGAAGGATGTCCTAGAAGCTGTGGTGAATTACACAGAGTCATGCGGCGACCTCAGGGTTGGAATTGATCTTCTCAAGAGGTCCGGCCTCTTGGCAGAGAAGCGCGCCTCAAGAACGGTCTCCCTTCAAGATGTCGAGAGCTCCTACGAGCGTTCACGGCTGGTTCACCTCTCGTATGCCCTGAAATCTCTGAAAGAGGACGAGCAAAAGGTGTTGCGTATGGCTGCAGAGCAGGATGGCTGTCGCGCTGGCGAGCTTTTCAGCCGTTTCCATGAGGAGACGGGCGCAGGATACACACGTTTCCACGAGATCCTCAACAAGCTCGATGCCATTCGGCTCATCGACACCGATTTTAGCGGATCGGGCGAGAGAGGCAGAAGCCGCACCATTCGCGTGCGCTATGATCCCAAAGAGATCCTGTGCAGGATCGGCTCCTGATCATTTGAAAGAAGAGCTCTATATTCTTGAATTAGAATAACTTACCTATATAGATCACATAGACAAGGACTTTAACTTGGAATGCGTTTCGAATTTATGTATGAACAGGCTGAGAATGGTGGCGCCTCAAAAATATAAGGAGAAGTTCATAGAGACGCTATTGTTTGTATCAGCCGTCACCTCAATTTTCATTATGCTTCTCATCTTCTATTACCTGATCTACGAAAGCACTCGTGCATTTCACGAACTGGGCCTCTTTTCGCTGCTCTTCGGCCGAAAATGGCACCCGGCAGGGGATATTTACGGCTTTCTTCCATTGATAGTCTGCTCTCTCATCATCACCCTTCTCGCGCTTTTTATAAACATCCTAGTCGGTTTTCCTCTGGCCATCTACCTGGCAGAGCTGGCAGGTCCCAAAAAAAAGGCCGTATTGAAGCCTGCCATTGAGCTCTTGGCGGGAGTCCCGTCCATAGTCTATGGTTTCTTGGGAGTGATCATCCTTGTTTCCTACCTGCAAGACAGCTTTGATATGCTCACAGGAAGATCGATCTTAGCAGGCTCGATATTGCTCGGCATCATGTTCATACCCTACCTCACCACAATCTGCGAGGATGCTTTGAGGGCGGTTCCCAGCGAGTTCAAAGAGGGCTCGCTTGCTCTTGGCGCCAATAAGTGGCAGACATTGAGGCATGTGACGATCCCAGCGGCATCGTCTGGGATTACTGCTGCCATCCTCCTCAACATCGGAAGCATAATCGGCGAGACGATGGCAGTGCTCCTTGTGGTCGGCAATGTCACAAGACTGCCTTCTCCGATTTATGATATCTTTGACCAGGGCGCAACCTTCACCTCTGTCATAGCCGGCGAGATGGGGGAGGTGGCCAGAGGGTCCCTTCACTATCACGTCCTCTTTGCAGTGGGCCTCGTCCTTCTCGTGGTTGTATCAGCTCTGAGCCTTATCGCGGATTTTGCGCGAGCCCGAATAAGAAAGAAGTTCGGAGGATATTGAATGAAGATCAAGCCTGCATTGGCAGCATCATTCGTTTTATCTGCATTCCTATTCGTGTCATCTGTGGTATGCCTCATACTGCAGCCTGATTTGAGCCGGCTGGCGCCTATCTGGAACGCCTGCCTGCTGGCGGATGTGCTGCTGCTCCTTGGATCCTATTTGGCTGCCAAAACTAGATCTCATAAGGCAGCATTGATCCTTGCACTGGACCTTCTCTTCTGTCTGGCAATCGTTCTTTTTACATTTTCCGGAGGGCTTCACCCTGGTTTTGCATTCAAGAGGCCTCTTGGCGTTGGCGCCACCTTTGGATATTCCTTTGTTCTCCCTCTTCTGGTGCTCTTTGCAAGCTTATTGAACATCAAGGATGCGCTTAACGTCGTACATGGCTACAGCCCCAAGGGACGGGAGGCCCTTGTATTTTTGGCCATCAGATTATCAGCAATACTCTCGATCCTGCTACTGGGCGGAATTCTTCTCATAATAATCTACAAAGGAATCTGGGTCATCAACTGGGAGTTTTTGACCACACCGCACAGGAGGCTTGGGCAGGCAGGCGGAATCAGCACTGCCATAATGGGATCGCTCTGGATGGTCCTTGGCGCCATGATCGTATCGTCTCCTCTGGGAATCGGCGCTGCCATCTACCTGCACGAGTACTCGAAGAACCAGAGGCTCAATCGGCTGATCACCATTGCCGTAAGCTGTCTGAACGGCGTTCCTTCTGTGGTATTTGGCCTCTTTGCACTTGCATTTTTAGTGACTATTTTCGGAGTGTCGCTTCTCACAGGCTCGATAATCCTGGGCCTGATAAACATACCAACCATAATTCTGACCAGCCAGGAGGCCTTGAAGAGCGTTCCAAACTCCCTGAGAGAGGGTAGCATGGCATTAGGGGCAACTAAGTGGCAGACGATAAAGAAGGTCGTCCTGCCTTCGGCCATGCCCGGCATCCTCACAGGCGTCATAATGGGCGTGGCCAAAGCCTCTGGAGAGACAGCGCCGATAATGTGGACAGCAGTGACCTTCACTGCCACGCCTGTCCAGATGATCTACGGTGTTATTCCGAATCTATTTCAACCGGTGAACAACCTGGACTATCATCTCTTGAATCTGATTTATTTTTTGGGTGCATGGGATGTTGAAGATAGGGCCTGGGGAACGGCGCTGGTCCTCATAGCCCTGGTGTTGGGCACGAATATGCTTGCGATCCTTGTAAGAAACCATTATCGCAAGAAGATATCCTGGTAGTCTTCATTGAGAGCCATGCCAAAATTCGCTCTCCATATCAGCTGCAAAAAAGTCCATTACCTTGCCGAGCAGGCCACGAATCCTTGCTACCTCGCCCTCTTGCAGGTCGCAAGGCATTAGCGGCAGAGACAACATTACAGCTGCGTCAAGCTGCAGCGAAGCCCTGGATCTTGGATGGGCCATCGCATCGAGCACGCACCTGCGAACAGCCTCAATGCTGCTACGTACAGCCTTCAGGTCTTCCTCGTTTTGCGTTGAGGACTTGGAGCTCATCGCCCAGGCATCTATGACAGCTAAGACGAGATCTGCTTTGAGCTTATCGGGAATATTTACCATCCTCAACAGGTCCACGATCAAGCCGAGCTTTATCGATCTGATCTCGCCTTCTCTTGTTACCAGGCCGTCCCTATCCAGAATTGCTTCATAGTATTCGAGCAGGCCAAGAAGATCCTCACCATTTCGAAGATCCTCACATCCGATAGCATTAATCATCTTCATCCTCCAGCCATCTCAAAACAAAGATCATCTTGCCAGCGCAAAATGAGAGATTCCAAATCTGGCGACACTACAGACATGATTCAATCTGATATATGTGTCTTCTCTCATTAAACTATGTGTATGTATTTTGGATATATATTCTATATTCTCAAAATTCCTTCCGTTCTTCAGAAGGCTCTTGCCACCATAACTGAGTCCTCATGGATCGGCCAAAAACTGAGTAAGAAATGGCGTGCCGGGATAATTATTATTTATCGTCCCCATGGAGAAGTCCTTGCCGAAGAGATACCTAGAGTTATATTGAGGCGCAATTGCTCCGATCTGCTGAGCCATCACATGTGTGCCAACTGGTTCGTAGTAAATAAGAGAGGATCCGCTGGAAGCTCCCCTGCCCAAATAGATGGGATCTAGATAGAGGGGCACTGCATAGGTTTGTTCCCCGACTCGAGCGATCCGAGAATATCGACTTCGCTGATCATAGCCTGCCTGTGGAACGAAAGGCTGTGTACATCTGCCTGAGACGTCGATCACCACTGCATTGCTGGCCTTATCGCCTATGACGTAAGAGAGTATGTGCTGCCCAACGGCATCTGCAATATATGTCAGCCGATCATAGCGCTGGAAATAATGATTGCTGTGAGATGCACTTCCATCAGGGTATATCTCATTTATGTAACCTCCCCCCTCTACAGGAGAGAGCGCTATCAATGATACAGTCTCCCCCTCGGTGATATCAATGTGCTCTGTCCAGCCTGCATCTCCATCAATCCTCAGAAGATAACCAGCCGCCTGAGTGGCACACGATTGGCTTTCTACTTGAGCCATAGACAGATATATCAATAAAATTAATACGAACAATTTTCCCATAGACACCCCTCTATATATTTTAGTAGGAATCCCCTCGTAGCTATTTCAATTAATAATTTTCTATGACTATCCTTTGAAAGCTGCTTTCCATCATGGACAATCTATATCAATTCCAAAGCACTTGACTCATTTATGCGCATTTGCGAGGCCGAGTTTGGCGCCAACGTCGGCAAATATCACAAAGTCCTCTACCTATGCCACCGCAATGCCGATCCTGATGCTGTTGGGAGCGCTTTTGCTCTGAGCCAGGCCTTTGGGGGAACGCTCGGCGCCGTGGATGACCTGAGTCGCACAGGCGAGGCCTTGGCAAAGGCCATCGGAGCCGACGTCAAGATCAACCCAAGGGCAGAAGACCATGACCTGGTAGTGATCGTAGACACTTCGGTCAGGACCCAACTTGGAGGCTTCAAGCTGGCAAGATATGCTCTGATAGACCACCATCAGGACATAGGACTGCTGAATGAGGCTGAGTTTTACATCCAGAGAACTTCAAAGTCCACTGCAGAGATAGCATGGGAGATTTTGAAGGAGAGCGGGGCGCAGACCAGCCGGGAGATGGCCATGGGCCTATTGGTGGGCATAATCTCTGACACAGGCCGGTTCAGGCGCTCAACGCCGATGGTCTTTCGCGCTGCGGCCGAACTGCTCGAAGCAGGAGGATTTGAGTATGAAGATGCACTTCAAACCCTGTCCATCCCCGCTGACGCCTCCCGCAAGATCGCTATCCTCAAGGCCGTCACTCGTGCCAAGATCGACCGTCATGGAGACTGGCTGATCGCAACGACTGTGATCAACTCCTTTGAGGGCTCTTCTGCCATGGCGCTGGCAGACCTGGGAGCTGATGTGGCCTTTGCAGCAGGAAGGCATGGAGACCTCTGCCGCATAAGCGCCAGAGCTGGGCGAGAGGCTACCAGAATCGGCCTGAACCTGGCTGAGATCCTGTGCGAGGTAGGCAAAAATAACGGCGGCGATGGAGGCGGCCACATGGCAGCCGCAGCCCTTGAAGCCGTTGGAGAGCCTCGTGCCCTTTTAGAGGAGTGCAGAAAAAGAGCAACTAAAATCCTGCCTTAGGCTTTTCGCATCCTCAGAGCAGCACTCTTCAAAGCCTCTATGCCAGGCAGAGGCTCGCCCGAAAGATACGTGATGCTCGCTCCGCCGCCCATGCTCACGTGCGAGAACTTAGACTCCAGGCCAAGCTGCTCTATGGCCGCAACGCTGTGCCCTCCGCCAGCAATGGAGTAACCAGACTCTGTGGCAGCCTTCAGTAGCTCTGATGTGCCGAGACGGAACTTCTCCTGCTCGAAGATGCCTGTCGGTCCATTCAGAACTGTAACCTTTGCCTCCTTCATCTCCTTGGAGTAGGCTACGATGGTCTCAAGGCCGATATCCGCTATCGGCAGGTCTGTCGGAATTTTGTTCACAGGGACTTCGACGCGCTCCCCGTTTTTGTTCAGAGCTACGTCCACAGGGATGGCGATCTTGCCAGGATATTCCTTGAGGAGCTTTGCGGCTATTGGGATCTGCTCCAGATACTCTTGATCCTCAACGAACTTCCTGTTGGCCTCACCGACGTTGATGCCCGCAGCCATCATGAAGACCGTTGCCACTACACCGGACGTCAAGATTTTATCTGCCCCGCCACGGCCAAGGACGTTCTGGGTGACCTTGATGGAATCGTCAGCTTTAGTGCCGCCCAAGGAGAAGACTGTGGGATGTTCATGCCCCTTCAGGCCCCTGTCCAAGGCGGTGATCTCCCTGTCCATGAGAAGTCCAGCAACGCTTGGCAAGACCTCTGTAAAGCCGACCACAGAGCAGTGTGAGCGATGCGACACCGCAAAGGCGTCGTTGACAAATATATCAAATAGAGGTGCGAGCTTTCTCACCATGTGGCTCTTGGCATGGTCAGCAGCCGTTCGGGTGATGTTCTCTTCTGCATAAAAGCGGGTGTTTTCGAGGAGAAGAACCTCTCCAGGCTCCATGGATTTTATAGACTCTCTGGCGTGAGAGCCGAATATGTCATCAATATAGGTAACATCGCGGCGCAATAGCCGAGTTGCCTGGCGGGCATGAGCCTCCATTGTGGTATAGTCCTTCTTGCCTGCCCGGCTTTGATGCGCCATGAGGACCACCCTGCACCCCTCCAGGGCACGCAGAGTTTCTAAATGGCTCCTGATGCGCTTATCATCCAGAATGTTTCCGCCAGGGTCCATGGGAGAATTGAAGTCCACCCTTACCAGGACCCTTTTATTATCGAGTATGACGTCATCCAACGTAAGATAATCCTTCAACTCGGTTCCTCCCGGTGTGTTACGGGTTGACAGAAGGGATATATATCATTGCTGATTTTGGGTAGTCTGACTTAAATATGTTTATATGCCTTCAACGCACAATCTGGTTGAGGAGAGCAATGGAGGCAATAAGGAGTTATTTGATAGAAGGAGTTATTTGAGAAGGTGGCAGAAGGCATCGGAATTGCGCACATGGAGTGCGAGAGGATGAGAAAACGAATGGCGATCATCCAAGCTCCTCTTTTAATTTATGATAGGTCGCGCGCAGGTGCTCGGAGATGACCCGCGTATCCGAGAGCACTGGCATGAAATTGGTATCCCCATTCCAGCGCGGGACGATGTGCAGATGGATGTGATCCGCCACACCCGCTCCACCGACGATGCCCATATTAATCCCCAAATTAAATCCATCGGGCTTCATGGTTCTTTTTAGCAACTCCACTGCAAGATCTGCCAGCGCCATCATCTCTTGCTGCTCATCCGGAGACCATCCGGCCAGGGTGGCAGTATGGCGGTAGGGCACTACCATCATGTGGCCGTTGTTATAAGGATATGCATTAAGGATGATGAAATGATGCTTGCCCCTGAAAAGTATGAGATTGTCTTCGTCCCTGTTCTCAGCAGGCTTGTCACAGAATATGCACCCTGCAGGCTTCCCGCTCAGAATATAGTCGATCCTCCAGGGCGCCCATAAGTTCTCCATCTTGATCCCCAGCCTATTTCTTCTCGAAGATGAGCTTGCGGCCAACCAATTTATGCCTTTCCTCCAGGAACTTCTTGATGGCCTTTGGATAAGCCCTGTGTTCTGCCCTCTGAATTCTGGCCTTCAGGCTCTCATGAGTGTCATCATCCCGCACAGGAACTGGAACCTGCCAGACGATGGGACCGTGATCCACTTCCTCATCCACGATATGGATAGTAGTACCTGTCCATTTTACACCGTGGTCTAAGGCCTGCTGAAAGGCATCCATTCCCCGAAAAGACGGCAGAAGAGCAGGATGGATGTTCAGGATCCTGTCCTTGTAGTGCCTCACAAAAGCAGGAGACAGGATTCTCATGTATCCAGTGAGAACTACAAGCTCCACTCCTGCAGCATCCAGATGCCCAGCCAGCTGCAGGTCGTAGTCCTCGCGCGCCAGGCCCTTTGGGTCCAGATAGAGGCTAGGAACATCGAACTCCCTGGCAATCTTCAGGGCCCCTGCATCTGGCTGATCTGTAAGAACCAATTTAACCTGGGATGGCAGATAGCCAGAGCGCTCTGCCAACAAGATGTAACGAAGGTTCTCGCCCCTTCCGGAGGAGATGACCCCAAGGGATGTCGTCAACCTAAAAGCTCACTTCCCGAGAAGGATCTCAATTGCAGAGACATTGGTCTCTCCGCGATCGGTATTGAGCTTCTCTGTCGAGATCTGTATGTCCTTCACAGTCACATCTGGCAAAAAGCGGGACCTTGACACCTCAGCCACGTCCACCGCCCTGGAGATCGCTCTACCCCGGGCCATGATCCTTACATCCTTTGCACCGCTGTTGAACTGTGTAACCACTGCCAGCACGTAGTTCATCACAGGTTTGCTGCCGACGAACACGACATCATCTTCTGCCATTGGCGTATCACCTTGGAATTTTATTTGAACTTGCGCATGTATCCTAGATAAAGTTGCTGATGACATTTCTTGGGTAGATTATCGGGTCAAAGATACCTGCCCCGCGCCTTGATCTCCCTCACCCTAGCCAGGACCGCCTCGGCGCCCGGGTAAGCCCTGGCATAGCCGACCTTGAAGGCCTCCTCAAGTTCCCCAGGCATGTCATGGGTGCTCTCCAGGGTCTGGAAGTAAACATGCACATCCACTCCTTGGGCCTCCACTGATTTTTCGTAAAACGACAGGCCGAAATCGATGAGGCAGATCTTTCCTGACCGCAAGATCATATTCGATGTGGTGAGGTCGCCATGAATGATGCCTCCTTTATGCAGTCTGCCCACCATCTCTCCGACCTTCTCAGATATCTCAGGGGTGATGATATCTTTCAGCTTCTCTCCACGCACATGTTCCATCTTCAACTCGAAGCGAGAGATATCTCGGATGATGGGCGTTAGGACCCCGTGCCTTCGGGCGTCCGAGGTGATTTTGGCCTCTCGAAGAGTCCTCTCCTGCCGTATGCGCTCATCCAGCTCGGCCTGACGATAGCTTTTGGGCAGCCTCCACTTCCTCACAGTGCCATTCTCTAAAGTTATGATCGCTTCTGCGCCTCTGCCTATCTCCATAATTCTTCTTTCCTGTTCCAGGCCTCCACGAGGCCAAGGCATCCCGTGATCATCATATCCCCGCCAGGCGATGCCGCCACTGCGCCAGGCAGAGCACCGCTCTTTAAAAATTGCTCTCTGCGAGGTCCTGTGACGAGGGTTGACATGATCCTTTTTGGAACGCTCTCGATATAAGCTCCGTGGCCCCCATCATCGAATACCTCGGAGTTCTTCAATCTTCCGGAGCACAGCTTATCCACAAGACCCTTGAGCTTCTCAGGAGTGAGCTGAGAGGTATGATGCTCGAAGATGGCTGTGATACTCCCTTCGTCTAGCAGAGCCGCCACAGTGTGGCCGTTTCCAAAGTTGATGACAAGCGAAGGTCCTATGCATCGCGGATCCAGAGAGGCCCCGAAGACTGCCGCAGGGCCTGTGTCCATGATCAGCGGCTGAAATCCTTCATTGGCCAGGCAACTATAAACGGCCTGCATCCTGGTCATGGCCTCTGGCGGCTGCCGAAAGGCAAACGACCTCAATGTTCCTCCAGAACGAATGGCCTCTCTCAGATGCTCGAACCTGACTACGCGATTTGACCTTTGCGGGGAATAGCCATGATCCTGCACAGCCACAGCCAGATCCCTCGGAAGGTCCAGTCCGAAGAGCTGGAAGGCCCTGCAAAGTGCCGGAAGATCCAGATCCCCTGTCTGTATTGCCTCAGCCGATGCCGGAGCGTCTTCCCGAATTATGACGCCAAGAGCCTCTACTCGCTCCAGACTGTCGTTGATGGTAGCGGCTGCCGTATGAGTGGCATAGACCTTCAGGCCTGCTGCCAGATGCCATCTCACTGCCGCTGTACAGGCGCCTCCGCCCATCGTCGGACCGTGCAAGAAGACATCTTTCCCAGCCAGACGTGCCCGATTTATCCTGTTTCCCACGATCACAGTTGAGCTTGGCAAAACCATCTTGGCTGAGCCTTCCAGAGGCACATCCTCCTGGTAGTACAGGATATCCTGAGTGCCTGCGCCCACATCAATCGCTAAGAGCGACATATTCCACTCGAACCTCAAGGCTAATTAAGCGATCGTATGGGAAAAATTTTATCCTCATCGTATAGAAGAAAGCACATGATCATCGGTGTGATTGTCGCGAGCACATCCCGCTTTAAAAGATATGGGCCCGTAAATAGTCCATCTGGGGCAGAGGACCTATCAGGAAAAGTGATCCAGGACATGATACGTGCAGCAGGATACACAGACCACTATCAGCTTGTGCCCGATGGCATCGAGACCATCAGGGACGCTCTGGGAGTGAGCTCCGCCGATGCAATAATCATCTGCGGCGGGACTGGTCTTACTCATCTGGATCTGACAATCGAAGCCGTCGAGCCCCTCTTCGAGAAGACGCTTCCTGGCTTTGGTGAGATCTTTCGCTGGAGGAGCCTGGAGGAGGTTGGAACGAGGGCCATGCTTACAAGGGCCTCAGCAGGAATATATCAAGGAAAGCCAATATTTTGTCTTCCGGGCACGCCAGAGGCTGCCCGACTTGGCACTGAGCTTATCCTGGCAGAAATAGAGCATATTATCAACCATATTAGAGAATGAGCTAGCCACCATCCAGCGAATAAATAAAAAATAATATTAATCGTATTAAAACCTATTGAGGCGCAGTAGCCTTTTATATCTGTAGTACTCTGATAAGGATATAGAGCTATCACGGAGAGATAGGCCAATGGAGACAGAGATTCCAGTGCGGGACATCATGACCCGCCCGGTGATCACAGCCGATGCCGACCTAGACATTCTGAACGCTGCCAAGAGGATGGGCTCAGCCAACGTTGGAAGCCTGATAATATTAGCAGAGGGCAGGCCCATAGGCATTCTTACGGAGAGGGATCTGGTGAAGAAAGTTGTGGCTCAGGCGGCAGATCCCAGAAGAGTGAAGGTGGGAGACATCATGAGCGCACCTGTAGTCTCCATAGAGCCAGAGGCAAGCTTGCGCGAGGCTGCAGAGCTGATGCTGAAGTCCGGCGTCAAGAGGCTCCCCGTGATCTCCAATGGAGGGCTCATAGGAATAATAACTGACACAGATCTGGTCTCTGGATCCTCTGTCGGCCTCAATGAGATTTTGAGCAATCTCATAGAAATGCACCGTGAGAGTGTTCACTTTGAGGAGACCATAGAGGTTGGAAGTGGAATTTGCGAACTTTGCGGCCAGCTCTCAGATTCCTTGAAGAGCATAAACGGCGAGCTTCTATGTTGGAGCTGCAGAGAAGGCAAATAATTTTATACCAGCTTGCTGGACCGAGGAAATGATTATGTTAGTTGAAGATATTTTGTCCAGAGATCCTCTTTACGTAGAGGATTCCACTTATCTGACTAAGGCGCGTCAATTGATCAGAGACCACCACGTGCGAGGGCTGCCGGTTGTGAACGATAACAAGCACGTATTGGGCATTGTTACTGCCCAGGATATGCTCAGAGTAACCTCGACCAAGTCGAATGTGACCGTCGCAGGCTTCATGGTTCAGGCTCCACTCGTGACGGGACAGATGGACATGTTCGATGCGGCCCGTCTGATGCTCAAGGAGAAGAGCGCCTTGCTGCCTGTGATTGAGTCTATGGACAAGCCTCGCCTTCGGGGCGTAGTCACCCTCCTGGATGTATTCAAACACATAGACCTTGAGAAGGTTCCAAAAAAGCAAATTCAAGAGGTCATGAGCACCAAGGTCATAACTGCCAGCCCCGACGACCCTGTGACAAAAGTATGGGACAAGATGGTGGAAGAGGACTTTACAGGACTGCCAGTTGTAAAAGACGGCAAGCCCATCGGGATGATCACGAGGTTCGATATTCTTAAGAGAGGTTGGGCCAGGATCAGCAAAGAGAGCGAGACCAGGCCCGTCGATTCCACGCAGATGCGCATAGAGAAGCTGATGAGCTCTCCCATATACAGCATAAAGCCGGATGACAGCCTTGCCAGCGCCATAGAGCTGATGCGCAAATATGAAATCGGCCGGATATCCATCGTGGATGAGGGGAAGCTCGTGGGGATAGTCGATAGGAACGATCTGATCAAAGGCTACCTTGGGTGATCAAAAGATGAGCAAAGGGCCAACAACCGGAAAAGAGGTAACAAGGATACCGAAGAAGAATGACAGGATGCCAGTAGCCCCAGGTTCAGGGAAAAGAGCACCTTTGCAATTCGATTCCCGACCTGCGAGGCGAACGGGCGAAGTTTTAAACGTAGCGTCCCCTGATGTCGTCACCGTCCCGCCCACTACAACAATCATGGGAGCCATAAAGACGATGACATTTTATGGCTTTTCCAGGCTTCCCATAGCCGATGCTGGAACCAGAAGGTTGATAGGATTTGTGACATCTGTGGACATCGTAGACTTCCTGGGCGGAGGCCTGCGTCATAACCTCCTGAGAGAGAAGTTTGGCGGCAACATCTTCACAGCAATCAATGCCGATATCAGGGAGATCATGAGCACAAAGCTCACCTACGCCAGCGACAAATCCTCCTTGAATGACGTTTTGAAGCTGATGTACGAGAAGAACGTTGGTGGCCTCCCAATCGTTGATGAAGAGACCCGCATCGAAGCCATAATAACCGAGGAGGACTTCGTGCGCTTCTGCAGCAGCCTGGATACAGGGCTGCTCGTCGAGTCGTTCATGAGCCCCAATGTTGTGACGGCTCCAGCGCAAACCACCATCGAGAAGATGACCAGAATGATCATTCAGAAAGGATTCCGCCGCATGCCTGTCGTGCAGGACGGAGTTCTCATGGGCATGGTCACTGCATCAGACATAATGAAATATCTTGGCAGTGGCGATGCATTTGAAAAGGTCGTAACTGGTGACATTGCCGAGGTCATGAACCAGCCTATCAAGAGCCTCATCAAGAGCAGCTTAATTGTTACAGAAAAGAGGGCGGACTTGGGGGCTGCAGCCAAGAGGATGATGGATAACGACATTGGGTCTCTGCCTGTTTTGGACAGGGAGTCCTTAGCAGGAATTCTGACAGAGAGAGACTACGTGAGGGCATTGGCTGAGAATAGAGGGATACTATCATGATCATAAAAAAAGTCAAAGACTACATGAGCGCTCCCATATACGTTATCGAGCGGAATGAGCCCATCCAAAGAGCCAGAAATCTGATGTTCAAATACGGCATTGGCAGAATTCCTGTGATGGATAAGGGAGAGCTTGTAGGCATAGTTACAAAATATGACATCACCAACAGGCTCAACCAGGCGGCTCCTGAGTGGCGCAGACGGCCAATTGACAAAATCCCCATCCAGGTGGTGATGACTGAAAAGCCCATAACCATTTTTCCCGATGCCACAATGCCCCAGGCGGCGGAGCTCATGGTCGAGAACGATATTAGCGGCCTGCCAGTGGAGCGCAATGGTGAGATCGTGGGCATGATCACCTCTCGAAACATGGTGAAGTACTTCTCAGAGCAGGATGTCAAAGCAACTGTCGGCGACCTGATGAATAAGAACATCCTGAACGTGCACAGGCACCACACAATAGGCCATGTCCTGGAGGAGATGAATGTGCAGGGCGTCAGCCGCGCCCTGGTCTACGAGGACAACGCAACTCCCGTTGGAATTGTCACCCGCTCGAGCCTCACGTTCTCTGATATCATGGGACCAAAGGATGAGATGGAGACCAAGAACATAAAGATGACTAGAAAAGAGAGCACAGCAGGCAGAAAACAATGCAGATATATAAGGCAGATGCCCTTTGTGGCCGAGGATATCATGACGTCTCCCATCATCACAATTAATCCAGAGATAAAAGCGGTAGAAGCTGCCAAGACGCTCTCTGAGAAGAACATCATCGGCATGCCAGTCATGGAGAATGACAGTGTTGTGGGCTACTTCTCTGCCGATGAGATCATAGCAGAGATTGGGAAGTGGAAGTGATGCAGGTAAAGGACATAATGACAGAGCCCGTCACCATCGACAAATCTGAGAGAATCGGCCATGCGCTGGACTTGATGGAGAAGAACGACCTGCGCAGGCTCCTGGTGACCAACAAGGACAAGATGGGTGGCATAATAACCACAAGACAGATCGCTCGTGTGCTTGGCACTCGAAAGAGCCTGGGCATGCCTGCATCATCGCTGCATGTGGCTGCAGCAACTATGGATGCTGTGATCAAGGTCTTGCCAGATATGAGCGTAGAAGATGCCATGGTCCTCCTGCAGAAGACATCTGTGCTGGTAGTAGTGGATGGCGACAAGATCCTGGGATGGATCCGGCCAAGAGAGATATTGGCTGCGGTAAACGTTAGTGGCCAGGCCTCAGATGCCATGAGGTTCCCGCTGACCGCGAACCCCAACGATCGCCTGGTTCATGCCCGGCGCATGATGCTGGACAGAGATGTCGGAAGGCTGCCAGTTGTGGAATCCGGTCGGCTGGTGGGGATAATAACTGAGAGGGACATGGCAAGGGCCCTGCGGGCCTTTCGAGACCTTAACGATACCGCCAGCAAGCAATATGCCCGCATCTACAACATACTGGTCGCAGACGTGATGACACATGATGTGTTGTACGTGTACACAGACACTCCCCTGGAAGATGTCAAGAAGACAATCCTCACTGAAGGCAAGGGGGGACTGCCAGTTCTCAATCGCAAGGAAGAGGTGGTTGGGATGATAACCAGGAGGTCGATCCTCGATTATCTGGTGAGGGCCAGATGAATCTGGGAAGGGTAGCAGAAAAACTTGGAATTACCAAAGAGAGACTGCAAAACCTGCATGAGGCTGTGGTAAGGCAATCGAGCTGGCCAGAGCCCCGGCTTCTGAGGTTTGAGAAAGCGACCTCGGGAATCGAGGCAGGTACAGTTGTTTTTGAGAACGGCGAGATCATTTACGGCTATCCTAAAATTCGCCGCGCAATGATGCTCGCTCCGGCTGTAGATAGGCATTTTTCAGGCGTTGTGGCAGTCGAGGAGAAGATGAACGGCCACAACGTGCGCATTTCTTCAGTGGATGGCGATGTGGTGGCTCTGACACGCGGCGGATTCATCTGTCCCTATTCAACAGAGGTCGCGCAGAGGCTACTGCCAGAGGAGATATTTGAAGAGCATCCAGATATCGTGTTATGCGGAGAGATGGTAGGTCCTGAGAACCCCTATGTCCCCAAGAGCATCTACCCCACAGATACCATAGACTTCTATCTCTTCGACCTCTCACGGAAGAACTGCAAGAGCACTCTGGGAGTGCACAAGACGCACAGGTTTGCTGAGGATCACGGGATACGTGCGACTGCCCTCTTGGGGGAGTTTAAGAAAGACAAGGCCCCGGAGAAGATCAAGCAGATAGTGAAAAGGCTGGGTCGTCAGGGAAGGGAGGGCGTTGTGATGAAGGACCCGGATAATTTGGCAGCCCCGCTGAAGTACACCAGCTCTGAGACCAATTGCAGCGACCTTGCTGTGGCCTTCCGCTACTACAATGATTATGCCCTTGACTTCTTTTTGTCTCGTGCAATTCGGGAGGGCTTCCAGTCTGTGGAGTGGAAGGAGTCAGATGAGGAGAGGAGAGCAAGGGCTCTGCGCCTGGGCGAGAGCATTCTTTTGCCTATGGTCGACACCATTCAGAGAAAACAAGCTGGAGAAGATATCGCCCAGAAGGTGCAGATCAGAGTGAAGAGCCTGCGGACTGCACGGGAGTTTGAATATCACTTGAGACGCAGCGGCATGAGGGCGATATTCGATCAGCCAGAGCCAGATGATGATGGCTATCTGGTGAGGATCACAAAGCTAGTCATGAGCACAAATGATAAAACCCAGGCACTCCTGGAAGGTGAGACTTGGTGAAGGCCGATCTTATGAGTGAGATTGCTGATATCGAGATGGAAGGCCACCTCATCGACTCACAGATCCTGACCAAAGTTCTGGATAAGGTCATGGACATGGGAGGCGAGTTTGAGATCAAGAACTTTCGGATAGGCCAAAGGAAGAACGACACCAGTTATGTGCAGATCACAGTCACTGGTGAGGACGCTGCACACCTGGACAGGATACTGCTTGAGCTTCACGCCTTGGGGGCACGTCTTGTGGAGATGGATGATGTTCGCACAGCCATCGCACCTGGCGACATGGTTGTGCCCAGAGGGTTTTACTCCACCACAAATCATCCCACCTATGTGCGCTATCAAGGCGCTTGGGTGGAGGTTGAGCACAACCACATGGATTGCCTCATAGTCCTCAAGGATGGCCGTGCCATATGCACACCCATCGGCCACATCAAGAAAGGCGATCGCGTTGTGATAGGAACATCAGGAGTCAAGGTCGTGCCGCCCGAACGTCCCAGGGAGAAGACGTTCTTTGGGTTCATGTCCAATGAGGTCTCCTCAGAGAGACCAAGTGGTGAGCTCGTCCGTCAGCTCGCCAGAGAGATAATCAGGACAAAAAGCGCCGGAGGGAAGATCGCCGTGGTTTGCGGACCTGCCGTAGTTCACACCGGCGCAGCACCATCCCTGGCAAAGCTCGTGCGGGACGGATATGTGGATGTGCTCCTGGCAGGAAATGCCGTAGCAGTGCATGACATCGAGCGCCAGCTCTTCGGCACCAGCCTCGGCATGAACTGCGCTGGAAATGCTATTTCAGGAGGGCATAGGAATCATCTTTACGCTATCAGCGAGATCATGGCCAGCGGCTCAATTCGGAATGCCATAGCAGAGGGCAAGCTCAAAGGAGGGATAATTTACGAGTGCATTAAGAGAGGCACGACCTTCGTCCTGGCAGGATCGATTCGCGATGATGGACCTCTTCCCGAGGTCATCACTGACACAGTGCAGGCCAAGGATGCCATGGATGCTGCGCTGCAGGGAGTGGACATGACGATAATGCTGGGAACGATGCTGCACTCCATCGCAGTAGGCAATCTGCTGCCCTCCTTCGTCAAGACCATTTGCGTCGATATCAATCCAGCAACAGTTACAAAGCTCATGGACAGAGGGTCTGCTCAAGCCATAGGCCTAGTGACGGATATTGGAATCTTCTTGCCTCAGTTGGCTGAGGAGATCGACAAGCAGAAGCAAGAGATGGTCTAAAGCCCCCTCGTTGTGGATCGCAAATCTTAAATTCGCAAGGATATGAGCTACTAAGAGCATCACATGCCGCCGTGGCTTAGCCCGGTTAAAGCGGCTGATTCGTAAGGATATCCGAAAGATCAGCAGTCCATGGGTTCGAATCCCATCGGCGGCTCTTTTGCTTTGCTCCTTTAAGCCTTTATAAGCAGTATTTAAGTGCTTTATAAGCAACTTATAAATCTTAAATACTCACATATATATACCTCCACTTTATAAAGAGTGTTTGGAGATATTTGCCTATGGAGTCCACAATAAATATCGAGAACGTGGTGGCATCTACCAAGCTGGCGGAGGAGTTTGACCTACACAAGATCGAAGCCGAGCTGGAGGGCGCAGAGTATAACAAAGAGAAGTTTCCCGGCCTCGTCTACAGGGTCAAGGCCCCCAGGGCTGCTTTTCTCATCTTCACCTCTGGCAAGGTGGTTTGCACTGGGGCCAAGAACGTCGAGGACGTTCGCACTGTCATCACAAACATGGCCAAGACGCTCAAGTCCATCGGCTTTGAGAATATAGATCTTGAGCCCGAGATCCACGTTCAGAACATTGTGGCTTCTGCAGACCTCAAGACAGATTTGAACTTGAATGCCATCGCCCTGGGCCTGGGACTTGAGAACATCGAGTACGAGCCTGAGCAGTTTCCCGGGCTGGTTTACAGGATCAAGCAGCCCAAGGTAGTTGTGCTGATATTCAGCTCCGGCAAATTGGTCGTGACTGGCGGCAAATCGCCGGAGGAGTGTGAGGAGGGCGTGCGGATCGTGCGGCAGCAGCTTGAGAACATGGGACTGCTTTAAAACGATTTTCATTTTTTTGGGTTCATCCAATCTATCACGAAAATTACTTAAATTAAGGGCGCCAACTAAGATCTAAAAGTGATCTGGAGGGCGTGGCAGTGTTGGACTTTGGGGAGAGTTCAGTTCAAGGAACGTTCTTGGAGAGCCTGGATAAGAACAAATACAGCGACTTGGTCCTCTCTTGCATTTTGATTCTGGCGTTCATCATACTGATAATTGTATCTGCCATGCTCACTTGAAGGACGAGATTTATGCATTCTCTTTCGCGAATGCCCTTCGCCTCACAGGTATTTGAAATGCTCAGCCAGCCGCTCCTCGATCTGGGCCATCGTCAAGCTCTCTTGCTCTCCAGTCAGCATATTGCGCAAGACCAGCTTTCCAGAGTCCAGCTCATTTCTGCCTAATATTATCACGAACTGGGCGCCTGCTGATGCCGCTGCCTTGAGCTGCGCGCCAAGTCCCCTGCCCATGACGTCCAGAACGACTGGCACCTTTTGGCGTAGCTTCTTTGCAATCTTCGCAGCATCGGCTTTGACATCGGGAGTAAATGCCAGGAAGACTGGAGGGTTTCGCTCATCCTTTATCTGCACAATCTCCATGATGCGATCGAAGCCGAGGCCAAAGCCCGTGGACGAGGTCTCCTTGCCTCCGAAGAGGCTGGCCAGCTCATAGGTCCCCCCGCCGCAGATCTGCCGCTGCGCACCCAATCCCTCTGCGTAGATCTCGAAGACCGTGCCCGAGTAGTACTCCAGGCCGCGCACGATCTCGAAGTCGGTGGTGAAGTCGACGCCATAGGCTTCGAGGAGCTCCACAGTCTCACGAAACTCATCAATCCTCAGCTCTGCGCTCACGAGACGGCCAGTGCGTGCCGAGGCCCTGCCGGCCAGCTCTGAAGATCCCGACGTCGCCCCTGCAGTCGAAGCCGACTCCTGAGCCCTAACTGCGCCCAGATCTCTTGCGATCTCTACGGCTTTATCCAGAGCATCTTTGCCCTTCAGATCGATCAACTCCAGCAGACCGAGATGATTTGCACCAATATCATCGAGGAGCTCAGCCAAAGCCTCGCGCTCTTTTTTGTCGATCATCCTCATGACCACTGGCCTGTGCTCTATGCCGATCTTGTCCATTAGGGATCTGATCAGCCCGAGGTATCCGATGTGGATCTCGCCAACCACATTGACGCTGCGCAGCGTCTGGTCTGCAAGCGCGATGACCTCAGCCTCAGAATCAGGCCTGGATCCGCCGATCAGCTCTGCGCCAAGCTGCCAGAACTCCCGGAAGCGTCCCTTCTGTGGCCGCTCATAACGAAAGCAATTGCCAAAGTAGTAGAGCCTCTGGGGCCGCGGAGCATTCTGCAGCTCAGAGACGTACATGCGCATCACAGGCGCTGTCAGCTCTGGTCGCAGGGCAAGATCGCGGCCACCCTTGTCCTTGAAGCTATAGATCTCGTCTATCACTGACTGGCCCGACTTTATGGTGAAGAGCTCCAGGTGCTCAAATGTGGGCGTGGCTATCTCCTGATACCCCCAGCGCCCTAAAATGCCCTCCATGGCCTTCCTGGCTGCGCTTCTCCGCCAGGCTTCTGCGGGAAGAAAGTCCCTGGTGCCTCTTGGTCTCTGTAAGATCATATCGCAAAGGGTCTTCGCGCGAAATGCCCATATAGTTTGTGATGAGAAAAGACAGCCCTGTCGCAAAGATCTGCTAGAGGCGAAAGTCCCCTCCGATTCACTTAAGTCTTTCTTCGACCTCTGATGAGCAGACGATGATCTGCACAGGCTTTATGATTATATTCGAAGTGGCCACTGCACTGCCACCCTCAACGGTATTTATGGCGCTGACAGTTATGCCGCTAACATCGATGTTCATGCTATTCCCAAAGCGCTGCGATGGCCTGCCTTGCCTTGTAGCTTGAGAGCAGTTATCATTGATGCAAGAATTCAATTTATCGTCAACAATCTTTTCAATATCCTCGCCTTCGTCTGCGATCGACCACTCTTTTTCCGAGTGCTCCTTGCCTGTAACACTGACGTCCAGAAGATTCGCCAGGCCTTGCGCCTCAGGGTCCCCGTTTTGGAGGTCATCGTAAAAGATATCCCTTTGTAGGAGGGCATTCATCGCCTTAAGATCTTGAACTTGATGATCGGAATTGGATTCGTTCAAGCGAACCTTCTCCACCACTGGTGCTGAATGAAGGATAAAATCCGCCCTATGAGTCGATGAGACCTGCGGCCTTCGCGAAGCCCAGGGAAAGATATGGGTATCATTATTGGGAAGCTTGAGCTGCCCTACATCCGATTCAAATTGAGGATGAATCGAATTTGATCGTTGTTCTGTCGCTGATGCTCCAAGCATCAAGCAGAGACAAACAAAAGTGGCCCCCACCAGCAATGCGCCGGTGGGCCCCATTTTTCTGTTCATATACTACCCTTCAGGCCATGAGACCTGAAATTACTGCTGGTTGGTGGCGATCTCTACGTTGTTTTGAGCCAGAGTAGACGCAGCGTTCCTCGCGAAGGGGAAGGCACCCTGAATGCCGACTCCGATGGCAGTGGCACTTCTGCTTCCTACCTCGATCTGCTCGACGTTGTACTTGGGACTGCAAGATGCACATGTGGCACTGTCGCCTGTATCCTGATTTTTCTTGATCTTCAGGTTGTTTTGTGCAGTGACGGCCGCTGAATTCGTGCCAAATGGTCCTACAAACTGCGCGCCTACACCGATTGACAGAGCGTTATCATTTCCTACCTTAACTGAGTCGTAGTTCGTATTTGACGCTGCAGGGAACTTGAATGCGCTGCCTTGGGTCTCAAAAATTCCCTCGCCCAGAACATCCACACCACCATTTCCAACTATTGCGCTTTGGGCCATCACTGGAGCCGCAAGAGCTGCCACAGCCATAGCCAGCACAAAGAATATTGCTACTCTTTTGATAGTCTCACCCCATAAATCTTTTTAGATTAGACTTAACTAAATCCCAATTATATATATA
>JGI12104J13512_1000796_pt1 | contig 26474 bp, 30 predicted proteins | sample TerdegcTABiofilm_FD_13512 | JGI IMG/M metagenome (IMG submission 13512)
ATTTATGATGCCTGCTTTTCGGAAGACGATTATCAATGACTTCGCTAATCCCAAGCTGGTCAAAAACGCCTGCTACAAGCCCAAAATGGTCCAATCGCGCCATCTCTATTTCCGTCATGCTCTCCCTTACCCGAAGTGTAGATGGACGCCATATTAAAAAAGACTTCCTATATTTTTGGAATTATCTTTGGAAGTACTCCGTTAATGCGAAATGCAGGATTATCCTATCAAGCGCATTATTTTATCAAGCGGTATCCTTTCAAGCTCATGCCGTTATCCCATAAAGCTTATCCTACCGATTGGGATATCCAGTCAAGATATGGCTGATAGCCGTCGATTATCGGAAGGACGATGATCTCGGGAAGCTCATATCTGTGCAGCTCTCTGATCCTTGACAATAGCTTCGGGATTATTTTTTGCTCTGTCTTAATGATCAGGAGCGACTCATGGTCCAGGTTGAGCTGGGCCTCCCATAGATAACAGGACCTGACCGGAGAGATATTAACGCATGCAGCCAGGTGCTCTTCTACCAGCGATTTTGCTATCGTATCTCCGTTCTCGGGAGAAGCAGTGCAGAGCACCACTCTCAAGCTATTTCCCGATTTGCTCATCAAATTTACTCCTTCTCTTTGTTAGCAATTTCCCATTTCGCAGAACCATTTTCCAGCGCTGTGCTCTGCCCAGCCTGGCACTCGCCGGTTGCAGTCCCTTGCTGGGCGGATGAGAATCAGGGCGGATGGTCCTCGTCTTGGCAAGTTTTAGCTATTTCACATTCATTTCCCTGCAAGGGCCTGGAGGGCTTCCCTAGGGGGGCTGATCTCCATCGAGCGGTTGAAATCATAATAGATCTCTGTGGTCTCAGTAATAACGGACACCTCCCCCAGCCGCACAGATTGGTTGAACATCTTCATCAGGCTCGTATCAGGATCCAGAGCACCGATGATATAAGGAGTTAACTTGAAGCCCATCTTGCTCTGGTACTTCACGGGCAGGTAGGTTTCCTTACTGATCCAGATCTGCTTTTCCGTCACCACGCTCTCATTGAATTCGGAGCGTTTGATGGACGGCATGAACTGGGGGTATTGGGTCAGCTGATCGGCCAGGCCATGGGCAGCAGTGTAGAGATTCTCATAATCCGAATCCGTGGCCAGAATCTCCAGCTTATAGGTCTCATTCCCATCGACCATCTCTATGCCGATGACCTCCACTTGAGAGCTATTGATCGACTCAGCCATAGCCAGTATATGGTTATTTCTTTCATCTTCCCATAAACTCTCACTAGGTAATGGTGAGATTATGCCAGTCCAATTTCCGCCATCCATCTTCAGGTAAGTTATATTGCCTATTTGGTAGATATCGGTCTGCACTATCTTGGTCTCTTCAGGCTGGTCCTCTGCCTTCACAGTGCTCGTCGCTGTACCTTTAATGCTAGCACGATGGCCGGACAGGTCCATATCCGTATCGATCTCGGCGGTCTCATTGGTCACTCTTCCCTTCCATACTATCTGAAGAGAGCCGGTGCCCAGGCCATGCACTCTGGGGCTGACATCGATCTGGAATGGATCGACTATTGTATTCTCAGTTGTAGTTGTCTTGAGGCGATATGAGCTCAGGCCATCCGCAGATTGGATCGATAATGCCTTGATACCGCTGACGCTGATATTCGTTCCCCTACCGTCGGGACCTCCGGGGCCCTTTTCCATGCATCCTGATATGGCCACTGCCACAAGCAAGAGTATTATCAATAATCTCATTATCATCTCAAAATCACCCATTAGCCCAAGCCTGGATATGAGAAAAGGGACGCGAGGAAAGGGAAGAACTCCCGAAATTCCTCCTTTGATTCTCTCTATTCCATCCGCTATGATCCTCCGTTCTGTCTCACCCATCGCTCGCCATTCTCAACCATCTCCTTCTTCCAGATGGGAGCTCTTTTCTTCAGCTCATCGATGATGTATCTGCACCCCTCAAAGGCCTCAGCTCTATGAGGAGCAGAGCAGACTATAGCCACGATGCTCTCCCCCACCGCCAGCCTGCCGGTACGGTGTGTCACCTGGACTGACATGAGGCCGAACCTCTCTATGGCCTCGGAGCGGATCTGTTCAATTTCGGCTGCTGCCGCCTCAGCGAATGCCTCCACCTCCATCATCTTGATTCCGTCATCCCTGACTGTCCCCACGAAGGTGACAATGGCACCCGAATCGTCTCTCTTCGCCCTCTGGAGCATCTCCTCCAAAGAGATCTCCTTCTCGGTGATCTCGATCACTGATTTCAGCCTCCTGCCACCGGGGGGAAGATGGCCAGCTCATCGCCCTCGGCCAGGGAAAGGAAAAGGTCATTCAAGGGATCAATCCTCTTCTTGTTGACCATGAGCAGGACATAATCCTTCAGCCCCCCAGAGAGATCAAAGGCCTCCTCTCTGAATGCAGGAGAAGCCGATCCAATGGCCTCCAGGAGAGATAGAATCGTCGAGCCCTCCGGGATGTCCATATCTCTCTCCTTTCCCAGGATCTCTCGAAAGAGGGCAAATGCCCTGACCTTCACCATCATTTCTGTAGCCTCCCCTTTTCCTTGACTGCTCTTTTCATCGAGGCTCCGGATCTCAATTCGCTATGCAAGGATAAACTATTTTTTATACATATCGCCAAAGCTGATAATGGATGTCTTTGTCTCAGTCGAATCCCTTGCCGAGCCTTTCTTCTGACCCTCTTTCAGCGTCTTTTTGATCTTCTCGGCCTCGCTCTCCCTCAGCCGGGCGATCTCCTCGGGAGAGTCTATGCCCATGACGAATGTGCCATGGCAGGGTTTTACATAGGTGAATAGGATCTCATCGCCCCGCACTCCCAAGGCAACCGGAGGGACACCGATGATATAATAGTCCTTGAAGATCTTGTATCCGGGATCGACGTAATAGACCTCCTCAGAGTTCTTTTCAATGTAGTCGCGTGCCTCCTTGAATGAGGTCCTCTCCAGGTACAGCCTGTACTTCAACTGCTCAATACAGCTCAAATAACCACCCTATCTATCTTGCTCTTTAGAGGTCCGGGATTATGAGTCGCTTTAGCCACGATCTTCTCCGCCGGATAGTCTATGCTCTCCCCCAGGGCTTCGGCATTCTTGCCGAATACCACTGCATAATGCTTGGCTTTGGAGATAGCGGCAAATGTGGCCCCATAGGCTACGCCGGCATCGCTATGCATGAAGGCAAAGCAGGCATCGAAATCCATCCTCTTCTCCACGATCTCCTGTATCATCCAGTCCAGGTCTGCCGTCTTTTTCACATAATGGCTCTCCGGGTCGGCAACTTTTAGCAGCTTTATTGGGGCATTCGTTCCCGCCACAGTCACATCCCAGCCCGCTTTTCTCAGCTTATGGGCGAGGTAGATCACAATGCTGATCTGCACCGGCACCTCCGGGCAGCCCATTACCAACAGCGCCTTCTTGCCTTCAGTCATATGCTCATCTCATAATCATGATATCATCGATCCAGATTCGGTTCAAATATAGCCGATCAGGCTAAATAGATTATTCTATGCTTCTGGATTACTGCCATCAATCCTCTCGTCAATATCCTCAGAAATAGCAGCAGTCCGGACAGCTTCTATTCCTCTCGCAGGAGATCTCCTCCAGGGTGGAAGAGAGGCCATCCCAGAGCAAAAGGCGGTTTTCCAGAAGCTCTCCCCTGCCCAGAGCGAACTTGATGGCCTCATTCACCTGAATGGAACCGATGACCCCGCAGGTCGAGCCCAAAGCAGGAGACGTCTGTGCCGGCGGAGCGCGGGGAAAGATGCAGCGCAGGCAGGCCGTCCTTCCCGGAACTATGGTCGTTGCCTGGCCTTGAAAGCCGCTGATGGCACCGTGAAACAGGGGGATCTTTCTCTGGAGGGCCGCACAGTTCAATAGATACCTCGCAGAAAAGTTGTCCATAGCATCCATGATCATGTCACAGCCCTGCAAGAGACTTTCGATGTTCTCCAGGGAGATCCTCTTCTTCAGGGCCTCGACCTCTACCTCTGGATTGATATCGCTCAGTGTTTCCAGAGCCGACTGGGCCTTGCTCAGTCCCAGGTCCGAGCTGCCGTGAAGGATCTGCCGGTTGAGGTTGCTCAGCTCAACGGAATCGCAGTCTGCTATGCGAATGCTGCCAAATCCCGAGGCCGCCAAATATAGGGAGATTACCGAGCCCAGGCCGCCTGCTCCTGCTATGAAGACCCTCATTCTCTTCAACCTCTCCTGGCCCTCCTCGGAAAAAAGGCGGATCTGGCGGGAGTATCTCTCCTTCTCGGCATCGCTTAGGGCATAATCATCACCCATGGTCAGGTGTAATTGTCTGGATCTATTAAGTGGTTTTCCTAGAGCGATCTTCTATAACAAGATAAGAGGGCGGGCTTTGATAGAACCACCTCCTCTCTAGCCGCCATGCACTATTCTCACTATCTTCAGCTCATCTGAGCCACCAGCAGTCTCCTCCTCCACCACTATGCGGCCGTTCTTGGCTACGATAACCTCTTCAGAGTTGATCTCCAGCTCTCTCAGAATATCCTGGATTCGGTGGTCATCTATTGGCAATTCCACTATGCTTCCATCTGGCATTTGGATCCGCATACACGCTCCAGCTCCATTCCGCGGGAGGCAAAGAAGCTCAGGCCTCTCAACGGGCGGAATTGATCCTTTGATTTCCGCTTTGATCCCTTCTGGTGCAAATGGCTTTTGGTGATGGGACTATTTCGCCGGCCAGACGTAGGTGTAGACGTAGTTGGACCAATCATTGCAGTAGTAGCTCAGGATATGCCAGCCTGGCTCGCTCCCCATAAACCAGGTCTGATACCAACCGGCATTCTTGTGGCCGAAGTTCCTGACCTCAGGATTGCAACCCTTGCTGGCAGCACTATGGCAGACCTTCCATTCATAGGACCAATACTCTCCAGGGTGGTTTATCCTGGACCAGAGCGGGATCCACTCGCCGCTATAGACTCCGGCTATGGTATCTGTTTCACCCTGGCAGGAGAGGACATAGTACTCATTGCATCTGCATTTAGACGGTTTTGGAAATACAGCTTTGCTGCTTTTAGATTTATACCCTTGAGGGGCATCATGGCCCTTTGAGATAACATCATCCTGGCAGAAGCTGCCATCCGCACAAGGACAGTTGGAATAGACCCCATCAGTGACCAGAGTGGATGTGGTGCAGGTGGTTGTTGTCTTGGAGGAAGTGGTCTTTCCCTCCAGCCCGCTGGGATAGCCCTGGACGGCATATGCGGCGACTGCAGCAGGAGCGACGATCTTCTGAGCGGATCGGTCAATATTGCCCCCAGTTCCTATCTGGTTGTTAACTGGTGGATACAGATTGAAATTGGGAAGGGCAAGCTGCTCAGAATAGATATCAGGGGGCGTTGGAGCACCTGCGGGCAGTGCGAGCTGCATGGACGGTTGCATAGAGGGCTGTCCGGCAGACGGCGATGAGGCTGTCATTGAAGGGGCATATGCAGATGGAATTGTAGCTGGGATTGACGACGGAATTGAGGATGTTATTGAGGGTTGGACAGTTGCCCACTCCCCAGCCAGATAGGTGGACGATGAGGAAGAGGGGAGTGAAGAATGAATTGAGGGATAGACATAGATATAGATATAGTTGGACCAAGCGCCGCAATAGTAGCAGATCGTGTGCCAACCAGGAACATCACCCGTAAACCAGCCCTTCTTAAAGCCTGGCCCTGACCAGCCCCACGATCTCACCACAGGAGAGGACTCTCCAGGATACCACTCATAGATGAAGAAATAGCCCTTTGATTTGATGTCCGCCCAGAGGGGGAGATATCCCCGGTAGCTACATCCGGCGACAGTGCCAAGCCCGGAGGCAGTCTGAACATAGAATCGGTTCGATGAGCTGATCTTGCCTGGATAATACCAATCGCTTGCGCCTGCCGTGGAGGTGGTTGAGACGGGGCTTGGACTGATGGCCTTGCCGAGGCCTGAGCCAGCCTGAAAGCCCGACATTGCTGAATTCTGCTCATAATAATCTTCACTTGCTGCCATCGTGGGCACTGCCATCGTGGGCATTGGATATGATACGAAGTTGAGGCTCTCATCAGGATCATAGCTCTCCGCCTGGGGAATAGAGAGCCCGAGCGTTTCAGCAGTCAACTGGTCCTGGACCGGGCCGCCTATCAAGGGTGCCCGATATGATGGTGTTACAGAAGATGATGATGATGGAATCGAAGAAGATGATGATGGAATCGAAGAAGATGATGATGGAATCGAAGAAGATCCCCTGGCACCTGTGTAGGTCTCCTGATACGGAACGTAGGCCTCGACCAGGCCTAATCCCTCTATGCTTGACGATCGCTCAGCCTTGTTATCTGAACCACTGCCTGAGAGGCTCTGGTCCGGCTGAATGTAAATATCATCATCTCCTACATCGCCAACAAGGGCAAGGACAGTGCTCATGATGGTCAAGAATACCGTCAATGCCAATAGACAATACCTAATTCCCTTCATTGTACCCCACTCCCGATCAACTTTAGATCTGTTGCTTGAATATTTTAATGCGTTCAACCTATTTAATCCTTGCTTTGGGAAGGAGTATCTGGAACTCATTCAGTTTATAATAATAATATTCGGCAATGCGATTCGCAAGTACGAATCCGCAGGAATGTTCCAGGGCAGGTGGATCGAAAGCAAGATATGAAATTCAAGGATGCTTGCAGTCTGGCTACAACTTTCGACTCCAGTTGCTCCTCACCATCTCCGCCAGGCGAGGATTTTCAAACTGATTGTAGATGTCCAGGTCTGTGGTATAACCAATAAAGGGATCTATGCTGCCCTTCTCCATGTTTGTCACCCAGATCTGCATCTCTCTCTCCTCTGCTGCAGGGCCCTTCTCCCGGTAAAATTGCATAAAAGGCTCCACGTTCTCTCCGCTGGGCACCAATGCCACCACATCCTCCCCCGGCTCACCACGACATCGATCTAGATCCAGCGACTTCACGCTCGATGCTATGAAGGCCCTGACCCTTCTCTCTGGCGCGTTGAAAACCATCTCCTCCGCTCCCTCTGAGGTTAAAGTATATCCAGCATCGCTCATAAACGCCTCCAGCAGATCCTTTAGGCTCTGACACATGATCTTCCTCAGCTCGGGAATTGACTGAAGGAATTTCCGATTGGCTTCAGCGAAGTCCTGCTTGCTGTATTTTTTTGTATGAAGGAAATGGAAAATCCGTCCATCCATCTGGGTGAAGGTATCAAGCCTGGGCAGATCGAAGAATGCTGGCTCCTTGCTCATGATGCTGGCGAATATTCCCGGAGCTATCCTTTTGCCCACGGTATTATGCAGCTCTTCGCGCTCCTCCTCGGTCAAATCCGCTGCCCTGACGATATCATAGGTACGAAGCAATAGCTCGCACCTGGCTATGATCTCTCTCTCCCGCAACACCTTGCGGAGAGGACCTGCGATCTTGTCAATCTCCATAATAATCAACTTTCAAACAATTAAAACCAACATAGAGGCATTTAAACCTTCAGGCAGGCCAGCTCGGCGCGCAATTCCCCCATTGTGGCCGTCCTCTCCGCGAAGGCATTGTGCTGGTGGATGCTTTCCTCATTGATCTGCTTGAGCGTCACAGCCGCATCATCAGGCAGATCGCTGAAGGCCTCCACTGTCTTCTGGGCCATGGTCCTGACGCAATCCTCCACGAACTTAGGATTGCTATGCGCTCGGCTCACTACCATTGCTTCATCCGGCCTCTTGAGCAGGCCGTAAACCTTTGAACTCATTGACTCCTCGATGATCTTGATGATCCGGTCGATGGAGACGCACCGCCGGTCGCGCACTTCGACCGAGATGCTGCCTCTGCCCCGCTGGTTATGGGTGGCTATGGGCATTCGGTTCAAGACATCTGCAGCCGCATCTTCTGTGAGGCCGGCCTTGATCAGCTCGCCCCGGGCCTGATCCTTCATGATCTCCTGCGCGCAGGGACAGGCGGTCATACCCATGACCTCCGCTCCCACAGTCTTTCTCAGGTAGCCGCTGGGTCCCGCTCTTGCCACTGCCTCGGCGAATATGTCCACCACTTCCTGGCAGGTGACCTTGGTGAAGGGTGTCTGTCTGCGCACGATGAACTCGCTTTTCATCTTCACTTCTGCCCGGGATGCATACTCATGTCGGGCAAGAAGCCTCTTTGCGATCTCGCCGCATAGTTCCTCGATCACATAGACCGGCCGGTTTATGGCATCCTCTAAAACCTCATCTATGGCCTCGAAGTTTCGGGATAGGTTGGCACCTTTGCGATCGGATGGAAGGTCAACGAATACCTCAAAATCGGATATGAGGACCACAGGCCTCTCATCGCTCCCTCTCTCTACTTTAATCAGCTTCTTGACGCCGGTGACACCCACTCTGGTCAGATTAAAGGGAAAATCCGGCTCGCAGGCCTGAATATCAGGAAGAGCGTCCAAATGCATTCACTCCTAACCGGATTCCCAGTCTCTGATATCGCACTCTTCCTCTTCCAGCTGATCGATCTTCAACAGGAGCCTGTCCACTTCTTGTATCATCTCTTCCAGGCTGCTGGCTATTCTTTCATCACAGCCATCAGACAAATCAAAAGACCTTTCAAGCTCTGCCATCAGCTCCTCTTCATCCATGTCGAGCATCCGGCGTACTCTCATCTCAACATCTTTCGAACCGGGCATAATGTTTTATTCCAAACGGGTATATTTGAGTCTTTGCTTAAGCGAAAGGCTTTTCATGATGACAGAGGAGGTTTACTGATGATCAAGCGTTGCCCTCAGCACGGATTTTTCAGAGGAGAGCATTGTGAGTGCGGCCATACCGGTCAGCTTATTCTGGATGAGGCCAAGACGGAACAGCTGGGCAGACTGGTAGCAGGGGGCTTGAGACATTTTCCCCATGATCTGGGCCTGGAAATGGACTCCAAAGGCTGGGTCGACCTCTCAAAGCTTGGAGAAGTGGTGCAAAACAGGCATCGCTGGGCGAGCAAAGAGCAGTTGGTCGCCCTTGTCCAATCCGATCCCAAGCAGAGATATGAGATATCGAACCAGCGGATCAGGGCCAGATACGGCCATTCAATAGACGTAGAGCTGGATCATCCGGAAAGCCACCATTCCTGGCTCTACTATGGAGCAAGCGAAGAGGAGGCAGATAGGATCCTGGAGATCGGCCTCAAGTCCGCCTCACAGAGGTATGTCCATCTCTCAACCACCCCAAAGAAGGCCTGGGAGGTGGCAGGATATCGCACCGGGAACCCTCGGGTGATTCAGGTGGATGCCGCACCTGCCAGAGAGGCAGGAGTGAAGATGATGACCGTAAACGATGATATCGTCATATCGGACAAGATACCCGCCCGTTTTCTCTCCATACTCTCCTCAAAGGACATCATGCACGCGGAAGAGAGTTGATCAGCGGCCGAAGCGCCTCTCCCTTCCCTGATAATCTCTAATGGCCCGGAGAAAATCGATCTTTCGCAACCCTGGCCAGTTGACATCAGTAAAATACAGCTCCGAATAGGCTGCTTGCCAAATCATGAAATCGCTCAACTGCTTTCCTCCCGCTCTTATCACCAGATCCGGCTTTTGGCTGAAACGGAGACGGGATTCTATCGCCTTCTCATCGATATCCTCGGGACTCAGTTTTCCTTCCTCCACCTCTCTGAGAAGGAGTCGGAATGCCTCTGTTACCTCTCTTTTCCCCCCATAGCCCAGTGAGACTGCCACCTTCAGCTTTCCCCCTGAGCCCGTGAAGAGATCAGCATCTGCCGTGTGCAGGGAGATCTGTGCAGGAGAACTTCGAAGAGATTCAGCTATCTTCTGGCACAGAGATGGCTCTATATCATTTACATAGAGGACGATGGAGGCCAGACCTATCGATCTGCTCCACTCAATTATCTCCTTGAGCCTGTAGAGCCCCTCATCAAGCAGGTCCCCAGAGCTGAGGACAATGGCTATGCAGCTGGGAAGATTGCCCTTGGATATGCGCATCTCCAATAGCTGCTCATAAAGGCGATGAATCATCAATTCAACTCCTGGTTTTCCATAGGCAAAGTATTTTTGCGATGAAATTGGTCTTTATTGCATGCATCGCAAGGACGCTGCCAGGCTGGCCATAGGACTTATGGCATTGCTTCTCCCCTATGCTGGGGTGTTGACACGAAGAAGGCAAGCAATACCCGTTCGGCAAGGACGTATGGCATTGCTTCTCCCCTATGCTGGGGTGTTGACTGCTATTCCCTTGGCGGCAGTGTCACTGCTGGAGAATTGCGTGCGATTGCTTGCCGCGACCCTGGTGCTCCTCCTCATCATGAGTCCTGCTCTCGCCCTGGTGAATATCGATCTTCCTTTGTATGTTATCGCTATTTCATTTGTGGCCTCTACTTTTGCTCCATTGGGCTACCGGAGATTCAATGCTCTGACAGGGAGCATAGTTCATCTTCTCATCACCGTGGCCATAGGTTATCCCCTAGCGATCTGGATCTCAGCGGGCACTATTCCCAGAGAGAGCGCCATGTTCCTGGCGGTCCTGGGAGGGCTTTCCGGTACCTTTCTCAATCAGGCGTCCAGGATGAGGGACTTTGCCGTTCCCTTCGGCACCGCTATGGTGATGTGGCTCTTCTCCTTCCGCTATCCGTTCCCCGAGCTGCATACCATCGTTCTAATATGCCTTTTCGCTCTCATCCTGGGGGTGGGCGCCTACTGGGCTAAAGCAGCCGACACGAATGCCGTGATCAGCGAGACCATCGTCGGCTTTCTGGTGATAATATTCGCTGGCCTGAACTGGTTTTTGCTCCTTTTGGTCTTCTATCTGATGGGCGGCGGGTTCACTCGTTATGGATATGCCAAGAAGGAGAAGCTGGGGATCGCCCAGTCCCATGGAGGAGCGCGGGGCTATAAGAACGTCTTCAGCAACAGCCTGGTACCGCTGGCTATGGCGGTATGCTATGGAATCTATGGCAATGACCTTTTCATTTATGCCTTCGTCGGCTCTGTGGCTACAGCCAATGGAGATACCCTGGCCAGCGAGATCGGAGAGACCAGTAGCTCCAGGCCGAGAATGATCACCACCTTGAAGGTAACTGAGCCGGGTGTGGATGGAGGAGTCACGCTGCTCGGTGAAGGAGCGTCTCTCATCGGCGCTCTCGTCATCGGCATACTGGCCGCCATCACCGGGATTACCGGGCTCTTAGGAGTTGCTATAGGTACAGCAGCCGGATTCCTGGGCACCAACTTCGATAGTCTTATGGGAGCGACCCTGCAGAACCAGGGCGCCCTGAGCAATAACGGGGTAAACCTGGTAGCTACCGCTTTTGGAGCCTTAATGGGAGGAATGCTCTGGTATATCCTGCATATCTGGAGTGTCTTGTAGAGCATCCGGTGAGATATCTGGAATATCCTGCTATTGATCCGGCCTGTAATCTGGATCATGGGAGCAAAAACATGAAGATCTTTGGGGTATTTGGCGATCCAATCGAGCACAGTCTCTCTCCTGTCATGCAGAATGCCGCCTTTAGGGCTCTGGGTTTAGAAGCCCATTATCATTCCTTTCGCGTGGGCCGGCATAAGCTCAGAGATGCGGTCATTGGTGCGGCTGCCATGGGGTTTGGCGGGCTGAACCTGACCATCCCTCTCAAGGAGGAGGCTTTGAGCCTGGACATTCTGCAGGCGGATGATCTGGCCAGGGCGATTGGAGCGGTGAACACCATCTCCTTTTCCGGAGGCGCAGGGGAGAACGAGGCGGAGAACAGGATCCTGGGCCATAATACCGATGGCTGGGGGGCAATATCAGCCCTTAAAGAGGCGGGTGTCAGGCTCAGAGGCAGCCGGATACTTCTGATCGGTGCGGGAGGGGCGGCAAGGGCGGTGGCCTATGCTCTAGAGCAGGAGGGAGCAGAACTATCTATCGCGAATCGGAACCTTCAGAGGGCCCATGAATTGGCTGCCTCGGTGGACGCTTTAGGCTATTGCCTGTGTGACCTGGATCGCCTTGTTGGCCAGGCAGATGTGATCATCAATGCCACCTCCGTGGGGATGAGGGAAGGGGACGGGAGGATAATCGATGGCCGTCTATTAAAGAGCCATCATGCCGTCTTCGATATCGTCTACAACCGGGAGACGGAGCTTCTCAGGGATGCCCGGTCCGCAGGAGCGGTGGCCATCGATGGAGTGATGATGCTGGTCTATCAGGGGGCCAGGGCTTTTGAGATCTGGACGGGGAGGAGGGCTCCGGTGGATGTGATGGAAAGGGCGGTCAGGGAGAGCTTGGAGAAGAGGTGGCACGGAGAGAGAGGATGAAAGCCAGGGAGATGAGAGATGGCAAAATGGGGCGCATACTGATCCTAGGGGGTACCGGGGAGACTGGTTCCTGGTTTGCTCGTTACTTCAAATCAAAGGGATGGGAGGTGGCGATCTGGGGCCCGAGTGGACGGGTTGAGGTTGCCGAGCGTCTGGGGGTGCATTATGCCCATGATATGATGGGTGAGGTCGAAGAGAGCGACGTGGTCTTGGTGAGCGTTCTGATCGAGAAGACGGTGGAGGTCATCCGTCAGGTTGCTCCTCGCATGCATTCAGGCAGCCTGATCATGGATGTGACCTCGGTCAAGTCCGGTCCGGTGAGGGCGATGAAGACCTATGCCCCCAAGGGAGTGGAGGTGCTGGGCACCCACCCCATGTTCGGTCCCACCATGCCCTCTCTCTTTGGCCAGACGATCATCTTCACCCCGGTAGAGGGAAAGACTGGAGGGTGGCTGGAGAGGATCAGGTCCCTTTTCGAGTCAGACGGGGCCAAGATCGAGATCCTTAGTGCGGATGAGCATGACGAGATGATGGCGGTGGTGCAGGCGCTCACCCACTTCGCCTATATCAGCATCGGTGCGGCCCTGAGGGCCCTGGACTTTGATGTTCAGAAGTCGCACCGCTTCATGTCTCCTGTCTATGAGATCATGATCGATTTTGTGGGTCGTATCCTTGACCAGAATCCAGAGCTTTATGCCTCCATCCAGATGAACCCGAAAGCGGCTGCTGTCAGGCAGGCCTTTGTGGCGGAGTGCATGCGGCTGTGCGAAAAAGCAGATGCCGGTGATATGGAGGGCTTCAAGCAGATGATGAGGGATGCGGCCCTTCATTACGGTGCGACCCATGAAGCCCTGCAGAGGTCGGACCGGGTGATCAGGGCTAGGATCCAAGAGAAGGAGGAGGAAAGGAAAAGAGAAAAGAGCAGATAGAATCCATCCTATCTGCTCTTCTCCTTAAAACCCATCGATCTCATCAAATTGATAATCCTCCCACTCCCTCTCCCCAACCATCACCTCGAACTCCGGCGGGGTGAGGATGGGTATTCTGTATTTGGCGGCATCATCCAACGCCACCCGCGGGCAGGCGGTAGAGACGGCGGCCTGGGCACCCAGGTTGAGCAGCCGGTCCGGCTCTATGTTGTCCAGATAGACCAGGAACATCTCCCGTCCTTTGGCCCTACCCAGAGCCATCATCCTCTCCGCCAGCTCCATTCTCTTCTGGCCGGATTTTTTGGAGACGAGGATGGCAAATTTTTTGGCTTCTGAGGCCCTGGAGATAGCGACAAATCTCTTCCTGAGCATGGGATCGGGATCGATCACCGAGACCTCTCCAGTAACCGGATCGGCTGCGATCACCCTCTTTCCCGTGGCCAGGGCAATTCCCAGGGGATGAAACTGGCCCGTGCCGATGAACAGGAACTCCTCCACAGGACCATCTGCAGGACCGCCAACAAGGAGAGCGCGGACGGTGGTGTAGCAGCATCCCAGGACCTGCCCTGGATACTTTATCCTCCCTGATGCCGGGCCTACAGAGCCCTGGATTCCGTGCTCATTCAGGACCTGCAGAGCTTGATCGATCTTGTGGATATGCTGAACGGTGCTGGCCACGCCCACACGCCTTGAAATAAGCTCTGCAACAGCCTTTTCCACCACCCCCTGGAGGTCCTCAGGCATCCACGCCTCCAGGAAGATTACCTTCTCCGGCTCCTCGCCCAGGCCGGCATGGCCCAGGTGGAGCAAGAGGTCCACCTCCTGGCAGAGACTCTGGTCCACATCGCAGGCTCCAAAGCAGGGGTCTCCGGAGATGATCACCTCTGCTCCCGTCTCCTCTGCGATCCGGGCGGCGACCTCTGCCAGGGCCCTCTTCAGCCCCTCAGGAGCCTGCAGGCCCACTCTCTTCGCCTGGCTTTGCTTGATCAGCCTCACTGCTCGTTCCAGGTCCAGCTCGTAGCCTGCAATGTGATATCCGGGATCGGTGCTGCTAGAACCAGCGGTCAAGAGTGCTCTGTCCACTCCGGTAGACCTCCTCTAACCTTTTGGCGGTCTTCTCCACTCTCTCCGGATCGAAGTCTCTCTCCTCCACCAGAAATGAGATGATCTCTTCTATCCTCGGCTTTTTCAGGGTGATCTTGTAGTCATCGGTAACAGGGGGATGGAGGAAGAAATCCCTGATCCTCTCCAGATCCCTTATCTCCTCCTCCCTTTCCGAGAGGATGGTCTCTAAATCTCCCTTCTCTCGAATGAGCTTCAGAGCGGTCTTGGGCCCCACTCTCTCCAAGCCAGGATTGTAGTCGGTCCCGCACATGATGCCGATCTCCACCAGCTGCTTATGAGTGATTCCCAGGTTCTCCAACCCCTCTTTCAGGTTGATCACCTCCGGCTCAACATCCACGTAAATGTTCTTTTTGGGCAGCTTTCTCTTGCCGGTGATGGCCAGGTTACGGACCACCAGGGGAGCGCCGAATAGAAGGGAGTCGTAGTCCTGGCTGCCCGCATAGTCCACATCGCCCCTTGCGGCCATATGAGCGGCCTGGGCCTCGCCCTCAGACGGCGCCTGGATCGCCGGCAGACCCATAGCCAGGATGAGCCTTCTGCCGTCCTCGATTATCTCGGAGTTGATCCGTGAGGCGGCCTGGGCGTATTTGAATCCATCTTCCCCTGCTGCGCGAGCCTCTTCCCAGGCTGATGCCGCTCTATCCCTGCTCTCTGACCTCTCGGCCAGCGTATTCGCTTTGAAGGTTGGGGCCTCGCCATCGAAGACAAATGCCACCTTCACCCCGGCCTCAATCAGATTGGTGGTGCGGTACAGTAGACCCGAGAGGTGAGAGGTGACCCTTCCCTGGCGGTCCATGAGAGGGGTGCCATCCCTCTGCCTGATAATGGATAAAAACTGATAGAGAGTGTTGAAGGCATCTATCGCTACCCACCTGCCGGATAGGTCCTGGATTTCTATCTTCTTTCTCTGCAGCAGCTCCCCTAGATCAACGCCCATGATACTTACATGCCACTGCTCTATAATAAATCCTCTATCATGCTATCGTAAACCATCGATCATGCTATCTTTAAATATCAGTTTTTAGGAGATATGCCTTGGAGTGCTATTCATGATAGAGATTACAAAAGAAGCGGCGGATATGCTAAAAAGCAAAATGGTGGAGGGCAAAGTCATAAGGATGTTTCTGGCGGCAGTAGACTTATCCGGCGCGAACTACGGCATGACTCTGGGCGACCCGAAGGAGGATGATGTCATTTTCGAGAGCCGGGGCATTGAGATACATATGGAGCCCAAGGATGCAGAGCTGGTGGCTGAGACTATCATCGATTATGTGGATGATGACCGAGGAACCGGATTTATAATTCGCGGCCCAGAGGATACTGCAGACAGCTGCGCCTCTTGCGCCAATGCTGCGACATGCGATCACGATCATGACAGCTGCGATCATGATCATGGTGGTTGCGACCACGGCCACGGCGGAGGCTGCGGCTGCCACTAACTTTTTTTTTGCCGCTGGTTTGTCCCTCTTGATCTCGGAGCAGAGAGCATAACCAATAAAGCAAAAAATCATTGTAAAAAAAAAGAGGTTCTTCGCTGTTTTCTGTGGGTAAACTTGGAGATACTATTTCTTCCTCGTCTTTATGCCTTTGTGCCTCCGTGGTGAAATCGGTATGCATGGGCCTCACCACCAAGACACCAAGGCACAAAGAAAATTTCTCGGGAGGACAATACCTACACAATTTAGCGAAGAGCCAAAAAAAAGAAATTACTGAGGCAGCAGTACTGTTGCTGCCTGCAGTGCCCAATTGATGAACTGATCCGGGAATACACCGATATAGAAGACTGCGAGCATGGTCAAGACCAGTGCTGCCATATATCCCTTCGACTCGGCGATCTTCGGTCCAGCGGGCTCTTTCAGATACATGTAGCTGATGATCCTCAGGTAGTACACCAGGGACAGAGCGCTGTTCAGGATGGCGAGAACTGCCAGCCAGACCAGGCCGGAGTAGATGGCTGAGCTGAAGAGCACGAACTTGCCGATGTATCCTGCCGTGGGCGGAATTCCAGCCAGGGCGAACATAAAGACCAGCATGCAAAACGCTGTTACCGGCGCCCTGCGTCCCAGACCGGCGTAGTTGGATATGTCGTCTGGATCCTCAGCATCGCTTTTAGAGACCAGTGAGGCCACTTGAGCTGAGCCGATGAAGGCTCCGGTCTTCATCAGGGCATGACCGAGGATCAGGAGCAAGGCTCCAGCAATGCCCAGCTGATCTGCGGGGAACATTCCCAGGTTCAGAACGTTAACCGGTGCATCACCATAGGCTGCACCAACCACCACAAATGCGATGGCGATGTATCCCGCCTGAGCGATTGAGGAGTATGCCAGTATACGCCTGACATTATCCTGCCAGCAAGCGGCCAGGTTTCCAAGGGTCATGGTTACGGCTGCCAGTATGGCAAAGGCCAGATACCACTCCATCCTCATTGCTACCATGGCGATCAGGAGAACCCTGAAGGCGGCGGCAAATCCCATTTTCTTCGAGCCTGCCGCGAGCAAGGCTGACACCAGGGCCGGTGATCCCTCATAGGTATCGGGAGCCCACATATGGAATGGCACCAGTGCCATCTTGAAAGCAAAACCGGCTATGACGAAGAGCAATGCAACCAGGGTTGCCGGCCCGAAATCCGCCAGAGCAATAGCAGCCACATCGGCAAGCTTAGTCGATCCGGTCATGCCATAGAGCAATGAGAAGCCGAAGAGCATGAACGCCGAGGAGACAGAGCCATAGATGAAGTACTTCATGGCCGCCTCCAGGTTCTTCTTCGACTTATCAAATGCCGCCATAGCGTAAGTGGACAGGCTTGCCAGCTCGAAGCCAACGAACAGGGTAACCAGATCGATGGAGCTGGAGACTATCATCATGCCCACAGTGGCTAAGAGGAGCAGAGCGAAGTACTCATCTGCTCCTTTTCCCGTGTACCTGGATAGCGATGCTATCACTACCAGCAAAGATACAATCAGGAAGACCGCTTTGAAGAACTGGGACAGGGCGTCTACCGATATGGTATCAAAGAAGAACAGGGTCGCGGGCCTGGAAATCATGAGGTTGCTTGAGACCAGCCCCAGGGCTGCAACCAGCCCCACCAGGCTTAGGTAGCCTGGCAGCTTTCCACCATTCTTTGTCATGGCTCCAAGCAGCAAGATGAGCACTGCTAAAGCCGTCAATAACGCCTCTCCCCAGAGGGGTGCGTAGTGATAAAAGTCCACTTCAGATCACCCCCATCTCAGATAAGGTTAAAACAGGCTGCAATAGCTGGTTTGCTGCTGTGCCCATTATGTCTGTCATAAGACCGGGCTGCAGGCCGAAGAGCAGAGTGAGCAGAATGATCATGCTCATACTGAACAGCTCATATGCATGCGGATCATGTACATCCATATACTTCCTCAGAATCGGTCCGAACATGGCCTTCTGAATGGCCCAAAGATGATAGCCCGCAGTGATCACTATGCTCAGGAAGACCACTATCATGACGTAAGTGGGAAGGGTGGCATAAGCACCGGTCAGAGTCATGAACTCGGCCACAAATCCGCTCATGCCCGGCAGACCTAAAGAGGCCATAAAGCCGGCCATCATGATGACTGCGAACTTGGGCATCCGATCAGCCAGTCCTCCGAGATCTGCTATGATCCTGGTGCCGACAACGTGCTGAATAGTGCCGGCGGACATGAAGAGAACGCATGTGATTATGCCGTGGGAGAACTGCTGGAACATTGCTCCCTGGATGGACAATGGCACCAGTGCAACGGCTCCAAGCGTCACGAATCCCATGTGGCTGACTGATGAGTAGGCCACCAGCTTCTTGATGTCCTTTTGCGCCAGAGCCAGGAATGCTCCATAGACGATGGAGAGCACAGCAATGACGGCGATTATGGTGATAAAGGCCTTGTCTACATAATCCAGCATAGGAACTATGATCCTGAACAGACCATACCCGCCCATCTTCAGCAGCAGTGCAGCAAGCACTACTGAGCCTGCAGTCGGAGCCTCGACGTGAGCATCCGGCAGCCAGGTATGGAAGGGGAAAGCGGGCATCTTAACCAGGAATCCGAGCAGCAGTCCTGCGAAGATTATGTTCAGCAGGGCTGGCGGGAATATCTCCGGGTTCTGGGTGGCCTTCAGCAGAGTCAGCATATCGAAGGTCCTCGATCCATCCGGCAGCTGGTAGGTGAAGTACAGGGCGAATATCGCCAGGAGCATCACCAGGCTGGCCACGTGAGTGTAGATGAAGAACTTGATTGCTGCATAGTCCTTTCTTGGTCCGCCCCATGATCCGATCAGGAAGAACATGGGTATGAGCACTATCTCCCAGAAGATGTAGAACAGGAAGAAGTCCAGTGCGGTGAACACTCCGAGCACTCCCACTTCATTCAAGAGAAGCAGGGCGAAATACTGATTGGGCTTCTTTGTCTCTCCCCAGGAGTATATTATCACCAGTACGCTGACGATGGTGGAGAGAAGAACCAGCGGGAATCCTATTCCATCGACGCCCAGAGTATATTTGACTCCGATGGATGGGACCCAGTCGTAGCTCTCCACGAACTGCATCATAGTTGAGCTCTTATCGAACTCCATGTACATCTGCAGGGATAACACCAGAGGTGCAAGCGAAGCGATCAGAGCCACGAATTTGGCACGTGTGCCCGCAAAGAAGGATACTATTGCACCCAGCAGGGGAATGAGTATCATCAACGAGAGAGCATTTGAGATCATATCAGGCCCACCTCCATTGCCAGCCTGATAGCAGCAATTGCAATCACCAGCACCACTATCCCTAGCATTAAAGCTGTAACATAGTTTTGCACCACGCCCGTCTGAACCTTTCTCACATGGCCTGCAAAGCCCATAACCCAGGCGCTCAGCCAGTTGAGCCAGCCATCTACGATCTTGATGTCGATCATATTGCAGATCAGAGCCGTGCCATAGACTATGCCCTCGCATATCCAGCCGGTCATGATCTCATGCTGGTAGTAGCCCTTCAGCAGCATCTTTCTGATTGGGTCCTTGTCCCCGGTCACCTGGCTGGGGTCAAACTTCTTAACCCGATCCCAATAGAACAGGGCTGCGATGAGAATGCCGCCTAAAGCCACGATATATGGCAGTAGCTGAATATGCAAGGGCAGCGCATGACCCTCCTCTCCTTCGGCTGCGGCAGCATGGCCATCCTCAGCAGAGGCGTGTTCGCCCTCTTCGGCAGCAGCACCGTGCTCTTCAACAAGTGCATGGCCACCGATTATACCCAGCTCAGCGAAATCAACCTCGTAATGCTCGAAGTTGGAGTCCAGATAATTATAGAAGTCATGCTGAGAGGCCATGCCGAATCCAAATGCGAATATGGCCAGAATCACCAGCGGACCGAGCATTACCCAGGGAGACTCGTGCTTTCCATAATTGGATCTCTCCTTGCCCGTGAAGACTGAGAACCACATTCTGAAGGTATAGATAGCCGTCAGAACTGCGGCCAATATCAGGAAGATATAGGGCAGGAAGTTGATCGCCACACCATACTCATAAGCGATCATGATGATCTCATCCTTGGAGAAGAATCCCGTGAATAGGGGGAAACCGGCCAGGGATAGTGAGCCTATGAGCATGGTGTACATGGTCCACTTCATGTACTTCCCAACCCCGCCCATCTCACGCAAGTCATTGGTATTGACGGCGTGGATGACTGAGCCGGCACAGAGGAAGAGCAGGGCTTTGAAGAATGAATGGCCTATGAGGTGGAACATGGAAACGCCCACCGCAAATGCTCCCACTGCTGCACCCACACCCAGGCCCGCCATCATGAAACCGAGCTGAGAGACGGTCGAGAACGCCAGCACTCTCTTGATATCAAATGCCGTCAGACCCATGGTGGCAGCGAATAAGGCGGTGAACGCTCCCACTGCCGCTACAGCGGTCAGGCCGTGAGGTGCAGCATAGAATAACGGGAACATCCTGGCCACCAGGAAGACACCAGCGGTAACCATCGTTGCCGCATGGATCATAGCAGAGACGGTTGTTGGACCCTCCATAGCATCGGGAAGCCAGACATGCAAGGGGAACTGACCGGACTTGCCCACTGCGCCGCCCAAAAGGCCCAGAGCGATAAGCGTCAGCTGATCTGGCGGTATCTCGGCGATATGAGCATAGATAACCGGAAACTGCAACAGATATTCTCCCGGATTGAGGGTGATGTTCAGGTTGACCAGGTTATTGTAAAGCACAATTATTGCCGCCAGGAACATTACGTCGCCCACCCTGGTGGTGAGGAATGCTTTCTTGGCAGCGGCTGCGGCAGATGGCTTCCGGTACCAGAATCCGATCAGGAGATAGGAGCACAGTCCCACCAGCTCCCAGAATATGAAGAGCTGAAGCAGGTTATCGGCATAGACCAGACCCAGCATGGCAGCAGAGAACAATGCTGCCTCGGCGAAGTACCTCGCTGCTCCTGGGTCTCCATTCATGTATCCATTGCCGTAGATGTGGATCAAAGTGACCACGAAGGACACCATGAGCAGCATAACTAGCGACAGTGGATCTATCAATATTCCCACATTGAAATTGCCAAACCAGTGCATCGACTGATGGACGATATCACCGGGATAGATCTCCTGGAATATTCCAAAGGATATAATGAAGGCGCCTAACGTCGCCAGAACGGTGATGAACCCACCGCCTCTTGGCAGGTGCCAGCCAAAGAATAGGCATAGCACAAATGCCAGTACAGGCAGCCCTACAATCAGATAAGCTAATTCGGAATACAAAGACTACCACCTCATGGTGTTGATGTTATCCAGGTCAATGGTTCCGTATAGCCTGTATAGTGCGATCAATATTGCGAATCCAACGCCTGCTTCAGCTGCTGCCAGCGCTATAGAGAACAGAGCAAATACCTGCCCATTCATATTAGGCTGGTAGGCTGAGAAGGCAACAAGATTGATGTTGGCGCTATTGAGAAGCAGCTCGATGCACACCATCAGCTTGACTCCATTCTTTTGTGTGACGAGGCCGTACAAGCCGATGGTGAACATGATGGATGCCAGCAATATGTAAAGCTCCAACGGTATCATCGGTAATTTTCCCTCCTTTTCATTCTTTGTCGCCCTCCCTAGGCGCTCTCCTTTCTTGCCACCCAGATCGCACCGACTAAAGCTGCGGTCAGGACCAGGGCCAGAATCTCAAAGGAGAAGACATAGATGGTGAAGATCTCAAACCCTATGTCTCCAATGCCACTCTCAGGAAACCTATTTCCTTCTGTCGGAACATAGCTGAGGGGGTGATCTTTGACTCCTCCCCAATCAGTGACGGAAAGGGAGGTAATCAGAGCGGCAAGGAAGGCCAGGGTCAGGATAATAAGCTTAAATTTCGCCATGGGACTCCTCCATAATCGTCTTCCTGGTGAGCATCACAGCAAAGAGGAGCAGAACTCCAACTGCGCCAATGTAAACCAGGATCTGAGCCACACCCACGAAGGGAGCATTCATGAATATGTAAAGCGCTGCCACGCCGGCAAAGGTTCCCAGCAGGTAAAGAGCGCTATGCACGATATTCCTGGCTATGACGGTCAGGGCCGACAGGAGAACTATGATTGCCGCTATGGCTAAGAATGCCAAAAGCTCTATGGCAAACCGGATATCATAAGCCAGGAGCCTGTCCAGTATCGCTTTGGACCAGGGGGACAGGAATACGATCACTGCCAGTCCGCCGAAGATGACTCCGAGGCCGAGCAAAAGAACCAGCAGCTCGAATATGCTTCTAATTACATTCTTCACAGGTTCCTTTTCCGCCATCAGGAAGCACCTCCTTCTTCAGGATTTGCCTCAGCCTTCTTCTTCTTCTTTTCAGCCGCTCCCTCTTTGGCCGGTTTCTTCTCTCCTGCGGCTGCTCCCTCTTTTGCTGCTGCTTTCTTGGCAGCGGCCTTCTCTGCAGCGATCCTCTTAGCTTCGGCCTCCAGGTCTGCTACCTCTTTAGCCGTGAGCCTCTTGGTCGCCAGGAAGTCAGGACCCTTTATGATGTCCTTTCTATCCCAGCCAGCCATGATGACCTTCTTTCCCATCTTGAGACATTCAACCGGGCACTCATCCACACAAAGTCCGCAAAACATGCATCTCCCATAATCTATTTGTGGAAACTGCATCTTCTTGTTCTTGAGGGGATTTCCGAACTCGAAGTGCACCATTTCAATGCAGCTGTTAGGACAGATTCTGGCGCAGGTGCCACAGCCAATACAAGTCGTGGCATCCAGCTCATGAATCCCTCTCTCAGCATCAGGCAGCTCCATCATGAACTCGGGATAGAGCCTGGTGACTTCTATCTCCCGCGAGGCGGTCTTCAAAGGCCAGGTGAAGTTCTTTATCAACTTTCTCTTCAACATCTTACAGCCACCTCATGCAAAGTATGAGCCAATTATTACCGCCCATGCCAGATTCACTATGGATAAAGGCAGCATCCACTTCCATCCCAGGTCTGTCACCTGATCTATTCTCAGACGGAAGAGAGCAGCCCGGATCAATATTATGAACCAGATAACGATTATGACCTTCATGAGCAGCCAGATCAGAGGCGATACCATGTCCAGAAGAGGTATGGGTATGATCGGTCCGTGCCACCCGCCCAGGAACAGGAGCGAGACCAGAACGGATCCCAAGAGGAAGTTGTTGTACTCCTGGAAATATAAGAGGCCCCATCTGATACCGCTGTATTCAGTGCTGTAACCGCAGATGATCTCCTCTTCTGCCTCGCTCTGATCGAAGGGAACTCTTCCCAGGTCTGTCACCAGGGCGATCATGAAGATGACAAATCCCAGCGGCTGGGCAAATGCATACCATACGGTCTGGCTCTCCACAATCTCCACCAAGTTGAGGCTATGGGCCATGACCGCCACGGATATTACACAAACACCCATGGGAACCTCATAAGCGATCATCCTGGCAATGCCTCGGAAGGCTCCGAGGATGGAATACTTATTATTCGAGCTGTAGCCGGCCATGAAGACGGCGATGGACATGATGCTCAAGGCAGCCTCAACGTAAAAAGCGCTAATATCCATATTGGCAACTACCAGGGGGTAATTCTTGCCACCGATATGAAGCGCTCCAAATGGTATGGCTGCTGCAACCAGCATGGTGCCGGCAGAGGCGATGATAGGGGCCCAGACATATACCCCTTTATCGACTCCTGCAGGTATGACATCCTCTTTGGTGAATAGCTTGATAGCATCGGCACCTAACTGAAGTATGCCCCATCTGCCACCCACCCGGTTGGGGCCGAACCGGTTGCAGAAATCGCTCATTACCTTTCTGTCTGCCCAGATCACCAGCATGGCGCCTACGTTGACCACAGCAGAAAGCACCGCTGCGCCGATTATGCCTATGATCAGGGCGAATATCGCCGGCTCCTGGGCGGCAAATTGAGTGATTGTATCTATTATTCCGTCCAAATCCTCTCCCTCCTACCTGTCAGATTCAGATGGGCAGCCGTCCATGCTTCCGGCGATTGCCACCGCATCCGCAATGTACACTCCCTCCAGAAGGGGAGTCAAAGTCTGGAATGTAGCATAGAATGGCCCTCTTACCTTCACCCGGTATGGCTTGTCGCCTCCGTCGCTGATGACATACATTCCCATCTCGCCGCGCGGGTCCTCCACCCGATAGTAGGCCTCGCCAGCAGGCACTTTCTTGGGAATCTTGGTCTCGCTCTTTATCGGTCCGGCGGGTATTCTGTCCAGACATTGCTCTATGATGTGAATGCTCTCCAGGATCTCTCTCAGGGTGCAATCGATTCTGTCAGCCGAGTCTCCCCGGGTTCCAGTGATGACCTTGAAGTCAAGTTCCGGATAGACCAGGATAGGATCTTCAATTCTCATGTCATAGGGAACACCAGCCGCTCTAAGCACCCTCCCTGCGCATCCCATCTTCTTGGCAGTCTCAGGAGATATGGAGCCTATATTCTCCATCCTGGCATGATAGATGGGATCTTGAGCGAAGAACTCTATGAACTCCTCAATCCTGGACTTCATGTAGGGCAGGACCTTTCGGCAGTGGTCGGCGAAGCCCTCAGGAAGGTCGTTTCTAACCCCACCAAAGCGGACAAATGAGTGAGTCAACCTGGCTCCGGTGACGCTCTCGATCAGAGAGATGATTTTCTCCCTGTCTATGATCATGTATTGCCAGGGGGCAAAGCCCACGCCAGCGATCAGGGTCAAAAACTCGCCTGTCCCTATCAGATGGCTCTGGATTCTGGAGAGCTCTTCTAAGATGACCCGAATGTATTGAGCCCGCAGTGGAACCTCCAGGCCTAATAGCCTCTCCACTGCTCCGCAGTAGCACTCGTTGTTGGTCAAGGAAGCGACGTAGCACATCCTGTCGGTATAGGTTATGCCCTGAAGCCAGGTCCTGTTTTCCATGATCTTCTCGATGCCCTTGTGGATGTAGCCGATGTCCAGGAAGGCCTTCTTGACCCGTTCACCTTCCACTAAGACATCCAAGAGAAATGGCCCGGGAACCATGGCATGCTGCGGACCCAGATGCATGATCATCTCTGAGTCGGACTTGATCCAAGCCTCCTCTCTCTCCCGGAATGTGGGATATTTGGGCCTCTCCGTGACCACTGTTCCTGCCTCGACCTCTGCTGGTGTTGGAGGGAAGCGGTATTCGGTATAGCCCTCGGGGGTGGTGATCTGCACTGCTCTTTCCCCAGTGGTCAGATCCGGATATCCCTTGAAATCCTTTCTCCAGGGCCAAACCCCCACCAATGGATCGGATAGCAGCAAAGGATAAAGCTCAGGGTGTCCCTCGAAATTGATGCCGAACATCTCCCAGGTCTCTCTCTCATACCAGTTGGCATTCCAGTACATATCGACCAGGGAAGGAACGGATGGATTGTCGCGTGGCGTTTTGACCTTCAGCATGGCCACCACATTATGGGCTCCATAGCTGGTCATGATCTCAACGACCTCCATCTCGTTTCTGGCGATCCAGTCGACGCCAGCTGAACCAGCGTAGTGGTCGAATCCGAGCTTATCGGTCATGTATTTGCATACATCTCTGATCTTCTTGGAATCGACAGTAACCCAAAGCCTGGTGTCTGACTCCACTCTGGGGTCAGATAATGCTCCAGGAAAAGCGGACTGGAGAGAGCTTAATACCTCATTTGCATTTGTCAAGAAAAGATCCCTCCTCAATAGCCTCGCTTATCCTTGCGCTGCTTGATCTTTTCCTGGAGATTGATGAGGCCCTCAATGAACTGCTCCGGGCGCGGTGGACAACCTGGGATGTAGACATCAATGGGGAAGTAGTCGCCTGTGTTCTGGATGATGTTGTAGGAATCATAGAACGGCCCACCGGATATAGCGCATTCACCTATGGCTATGCACCATTTAGGCTCAGGCATGTTCTCCCAGAGGTTCTTAAATACCGGCAAGTACTTTCGGGTCAAGTAACCGGAGATGATCATCACATCAGTCTGGCGGGGTGTATTTCTGGGGATGCATCCAAACCGGTCGCTGTCATAGGGTGCTGCTCCGAAGACGAACATCTCCACCCCACAGCAACCCATAGGCTGCATCAAAAAATATACCGAATTCTTTCTGCCCCAGTTGAAGATATTCTTAATGGGCCCCATCTGGATGATCTCATGGATCTTCTCAGTGGTGGTAAACCAGACCTCAGTAACAGGCTGGCCGAATATGGTCCACTTCTCAATCTCCTCATCGATACATACAGGCACGGGTATTACATCACTTATACCCAACGCAAAGCCTCCTTCTTGATTGCATAAATCAGTCCAACCAGCAATACAATGATGAATAGGAGCATCTCGAAGACGGCAATATTCATAGATCCGAAGACCATGAACCTTTGCATGGCTTCGTTCGCGTAGACGTAGATCCAGGGGTATAAGAATAAAACCTCAACATCGAATATCACAAAAACGATTGCGAAAAGGTAATATTGAACGCTATACTGGATCTTTGCGTCACGGATTGGTCTCAGCCCTCCTTCGTATATCGATAGCTTTTGACGGCTAGGTCTATTCGGCGCTATGATTTTTATAGCTGCCAGAGCCGCAATGGGCACTATAGCTCCCATTATCAAAAATATAATAAGTGGTATATAATAAACCACTGCCATC
>JGI12104J13512_1000808_pt1 | contig 26249 bp, 22 predicted proteins | sample TerdegcTABiofilm_FD_13512 | JGI IMG/M metagenome (IMG submission 13512)
AGGTCTTTATGTAGATGTTTCAAATTACCCGGGGACTACTCTCGAAATAGCCTGCGGCCGCTGCAACGGCGATGTCATAATAGATACTCCAGGAGTTTATGGGCTTTCTTTCTTCAGCGAGGAAGAAAAGATTACCCGTGATATTGTCCTTGCTGCCGATATGGTGGTGAATGTGGTAAATTCTGTTCATCTAGCTCAGGACTTGTTTCTCACCTTACAGATAATTGATATGGGCATTCCTATGGTAGTAGTGCTGAATATGATGGACGAGGCTAAGGAGGAAGGACTTGAAATCAATGTTTCCCTTTTGGAGGAACTGCTGGGCGTTCCCGTTTTTTCAACGGTGGCTGTTCGCAATATTGGTGTAGATGAGTTAAAGCAGAAAATTTATTTTGCCCGGCCTGGTCGTGTTGACTCCACCTTGCTCGAAAAAATTAATAAAATAAATCCACCGGCAGGCAGGAGAGAGGCGCTTTTGCTCCTTGAGGGAGACCCCGAGATCAGCCAGCGATGTGGAATAAAGCCTGGAACGGAACGGGAAGCCATATACCGTGCCCGCCGGGAAAAAGCAAATCGTATTGCTGCGCAGGTTATAAAAGAATTTAGCAGGGGCGCGCGCATCGCTACTAGATTGGGGCACTGGATGCTTCAGCCTGTAACCGGCTTTCTGCTTCTCGTCTTGACTCTGTGGATGGCTTACGAACTGGTGGGGGTTATCCTGGCCCAATTCATAGTTGGGTTTACCGAGGACGTGATGAAAGGGTGTTATGAGCCTGCGATCCGGTCAATAATTGGCGGATTTATACCGTCCGGTTCGGTTTTAATCACAATCCTGACCGGTCAGTACGGGGTGCTTACTTTAACCGTCACCTACTTGATCGGCCTCCTGCTGCCGCTGGTGCTGGGGATCTTCCTGGTGCTTTCTATCTTGGAAGACTCCGGGTATTTGCCCCGTATTGCTACATTGATGGACCGCATTTTAATCGGACTTGGTTTAAATGGCCAGGCGGTTATCCCTCTGGTCCTGGGCTTTGGCTGTGTTACCATGGCCTGCATTACTACCAGGATTCTTGGCTCAGAACGCGAGCGCAGGATTGCGACATTCCTGCTGGCATTCGGTATTCCGTGCTCGGCACAAATGGCTATTATTTCTGCAGTACTTGCCAGTATGGGGGCTTCTTATATGTTGTTATACGCTCTGTTCATGTTTTGTATTGTATTTTGTACCGGCGTACTGCTGGATCACTTTTTACCCGGCAGGACGTCTCCGTTGCTGCTCGAATTGCCACCCTTGCGTATGCCAAGATTACAAAATGTTTTAAAAAAAACCTGGCTAAGATCATTCCAGTTTATTCAGGAAGCCACTCCCTTATTTGCCGGGGGTACACTTGTACTGAGTATCTTAGATGTATTTGGCCTGTTACAGAAGTTAAGAAATCTCCTGGCACCAATCACCGTAAGCTGGCTGCACCTGCCTGCGGAAGTGGCGGATATCTTCATTATGGGTTTGATCAGGAAAGAATTTGGTGCTGCTGTCATCTTAAACCTGCAAATGCTCCCATTACAGAATTTTATAATTTTGCTTACTCTTTCCCTTACCGTACCTTGTATGGCGTCAACGATGGTGATTTTTAAGGAGCGAGGCTGCAGGGAAGGGCTGCTGATCTGGTCGGCAGTTCTTATCCTGGCTTTTGTTACCGGCGGAGCGGTGACCCGCCTGCTGGAGGCTCTCAGTGGATCCGGTTTATTTCAAGCTCTGGCATTATTCAGCACTATTGTTACAGGTTTAGTCACATTCCTGGTAGTAATTAAACGGTTTCATCTCGGGAAAGCAGCTTGAACTCTTTTTTCTTTAACAAGCTTATCAAAGCTACTATTGAAGCAGATGGTGTCACGTCAGTACATTCCAGTGCTTTACGAATGCGGCAGGTTCATTGTATCATTACTTTTTTATCCTACGAATAACAAAGTATGTTATAATAAAATACCGGTTATTGTACCTCCATAATTACGGTGAATGCAATGCATAGATGGCTGTTAACCTTTTTGATAATGATCTGTATTTTTTTATTGGCGGCGGGCTCTCTGCCTGCTTTTGCCGGGCCCCAGGTCGTGGGGGAAACGGCAGTGCTTATCGACTGCAAAAATGGTCAGGTGCTTTATGAAAAAAACCCGCACCGGAGAATGTACCCGGCCAGCACTACCAAAATACTTACCGCCATAATAGCTCTGGAAAAAAGCAGGCTGACTGATCTGGCAATTGTATCAAAAGACGCCTGTAACATAGAAGGTTCAGCCATCGGGTTGCAAGAAGGCGAAGTAATCTCCATAGAAGATCTGCTTTATGCGCTAATGTTAAATTCAGGAAACGATTCAGCAGTTGCCATTGCTCAACACGTAGGAGGTTCTGTAGACGGCTTTGTCAGGCTGATGAATGAAAAAGCCGCCGAGCTTGGGGCTGTTGATACTCATTTTAATAATCCTAATGGTCTGCCTGATCCCAACCATTATAGCAGTGCTTATGATCTTGCCCTCATAGCCCGTTATGCTATGCAGAACCAGGAATTCCGAAAAATAGCCGCTACCAAAACGAAAAACATCAAGCGCGAAGATCCAAAGGCACAAACCTACCTGTTAAACCATAATAAATTACTTTGGCAGTATGAAGGTACAATTGGTATTAAGACTGGCTATACAGAGGCGGCCAGGCAGTGCCTTGTAGCTGCCGCCGCCAGGCAGGGAAGGGAATTGATAGCTGTAGTTTTGGGGAGCGAGGGAAGCAGCATTTGGGACGACGCTAAAGAGCTCTTGAATTACGGCTTTAACGAATTTGATTCTATGTCCGTAATAGAAAACGGAAAGTATATCACAGATGCGCAGGTTAGACTGGGAGTCTCAGGCACGGTACCGGTTCTGGCCAGTCGGTCACTCCTCTATGACTTTCCCCGGGATGAGCCGTTAGAAATAAGACAGGAGGTAAGGTTGAGGGAGAAAATAACGGCACCGGTTGAGGCAGGGGAAAAATTAGGTGAAATTGCTTTTTTTAATGGGGAACAGGAGATCGGGCGAGTGGATTTGGTGAGCCAGCAGGCTGTGCCAAGAAAAATATCGGTCTACTGGTGGTCGTGGTTCTTACTGGCATTAACGCTGTTAACGCTGCGGGCGATATTTCGCTACCATAGCAAATCCAGGCGACGTTATTATCAAAAGTTTAATAGGCGGAAATATTACTTATAAAAATATGTTGTTGATCCTTTACTGACAGGTAAAAGCGCTTTACATATACTACAAGAAAAGTATTTGATGGTGGTGGTTCAATGGATAAGGTTATTTCCGATGTCGGAGAAAAACTTAGAGAAAAGGAATGTAAGTTTACAACACGCCGGGAACACATTTTAAAAGTTCTTTTGGAAAACAAGGGTAAACACTTGTGTGCCGAAGACGTTTATAACCTGGTTAAAAGAAAAGCACCGGATATGGGACTTGCCACAGTATACAGAACCCTGGAGCTTTTTCAGGAATTTGATATTATCCATAGTATGGATTTCGGCGACGGACGTAAACGCTACGAGTTTAACGATGAGGAAGGATTAAACCATCACCACCACCATCTCATTTGCATTAAATGCAGTGCTATTATTGAAGTTAATGAAGATTTGCTGGAGGACCTCGAAAACAAAGTAAGCCAGCAGTATGAATTTAAAATAACCAATCACCAGCTTAAAATCTTCGGCATTTGCAAGAATTGTATCTGAATAAGTCCCCAAAAGTTAAGTTAAAGGAAGGGTATAAGAGACAATAATGCCGCTCATGATATGCGGTATCACTAAATATATCCATATCATGTGGTGATATGGCCAGGTTATTGATTAGGTCCATAGATGTTAAACCCGCCTGGCTCCTCAGCACTGCCTGGTTCAAAGGCGACGCTCCGTAACGGAACAACTGGTTTCAATACCTTTAGATTTTGCAATATATAGATTTATCGACAGTCTATCCATATCATAATAAGGATGTGGTATGGGATTTTTTAATGGGAGGAGAATTAATAAATGTTTTTCGAACCACGGGGGTTGGCCACTGGAATAGGAAGCGTGCCATATACCGATCCGACTCGTGCGTGGCTGCTGGTCAAAAAATACTTTCCTGAGATACCACACTGGCCGCAGTTACCGCTTCGGGGGAGACAGGAACACTTCGTTAATCAGTCATTGAAGCTGCTGGTGAAGACAGGTTTGCTTATCGATGATGGAAATAAAATATATTTCGATACAACAAGGCCTGATTGGGCTGATAGTTTGACTGAATTTTATTCTGTATATCTTGCCTGTGAAGAGGGTGACCGCGAGGCATTGAATGAGTTTGCTTTACGGCAGGATGCAGCAGCGGGCTTTTATATATTTATGGATGAGATAGAAAAGGGTAATGAGGGTTTTTCTTTTTTAAAAGGGCAAGTGGTAGGGCCGCTTACAGTGTCCCTGCAAGCTAAAGATGAACGGGGGCACTTTGCGTATTATAACGAACAGCTTCGTGATTTGATTGTAAAAACCCTTGCTATGAACGCAGCCTGGCAGGCAGACGCAATGAAGCGTTTTGGCCGGCCCGTATTGATTTTTATAGATGACCCTGCCCTCGGTGTTTTTGGTCAGTCTGGTTACATCACCATAACAAGGGATATGATTAAGGAAGACCTGAAGACAATCATTGAGGCTATTCATAAAGCAGGGGGCCTGGCTGGGGTACACTCCTGCGATGCTATCGACTGGTCTATACTTTTTGAATTGGATTTGGAAGTAGTGAGTTTCGATGCATATAATTATTTCAGCTCGATAGTGCCTTTTGCAGCACACTTGAGAGAGTTTTTAAACCGTGGGGGGGCTTTGGCCTGGGGCTTAGTACCTACATTAAATGACCGGGCGTTGGATGAAGATATGAATTCTCTGTTAAAAATCCTTGACGGGGAATGGGCCGAGCTGTTGGAGAGAGGAATTTCCCGTGATATTCTAGTCAGCCGGTGTCTTTTTACCCCCGCTTGTGGTACCGGCCTGCTGGACCCTGCCATTGCGGAAAGAATCTACAGTCTGACTGCTTTATTATCAAAGTGTTTCAGGGAAAGGGAGGGGTTAAAGTAGGTGCTGGCAGATTATCATATTCATACCAAAATGTGCGGTCACGCAACAGGTGAACTTGAAGAATATCTATTTGTGGCGCAAAGATTAGGATTGGATGAAATTGGTTTTTCTGACCATTTACCTCTTTACTTCCTACCCCCTGAAGAGATAATTCCTGACTATGCAATGCCGGAGAGTGATATGCCCGTATATGTTGACGCGGTTAGAGAGCTGCAGAAAAAGGATGGGTCGGTACAAGTTAAGCTGGGGGTGGAGGCTGATTACATCCCCGGTTATGAAGATAGATTGGAAAAATTGTTAAAATCTTATCCCTTTGATTATATAATCGGGTCTGTTCATTTTATCGAGGGATGGAGTTTCGACAGGCAGGAAGAAATAGGCAGGTACAGCGAGTGGGATATATGGGAACTATATGAAAGATACTTTGCTCTGGTGCAGCAGGCTGCATTAAGCGGTCTATTCGATGTCATGGCTCACCCTGATCTGATCAAAAAGTTTAATTTTATTCCTTCCCGGGATTTAATACCCTTGTATGAGGATACAGCACAGGCCTTTAAAAAGGCGGGGGTATGCGTAGAGGTTAATACGGCGGGACTCAGGTACCCGGTGCGGGAGATTTATCCCTCCCAGAGTTTCTTGAAAGTTGCCTTCCGGTATGGGCTGCCTGTCATACTAGGTTCAGACGCCCACCTCCCGGAACATGTCGGCACGGGATTGGTTGAGGCTGTTACTTTATTAAGAAAAATTGGTTACACAGAGATAACCTTGTTTGAACAGCGGAGAAGATACAAAAGAACAATCTGTTAAGCCCTCTAGATTAAACCACATTCCGGATGAAGATAAAGAATCATCCGGTTTTTTGTTTCTTTAGTAATTTTTTTAAATTTACTAAAGGGATTTTAACTTAAATCTAGAATTAAATGTGGTGGAAAGTGGTGAGGAGTGGAACAGGCAATCATCAAGCGAGGTAAACTGCCATGTTTATGGGAGAGTACCAGCATACCATAGATGCCAAAGGAAGACTTTTTATACCTGCCCGTCTCCGAGAAGGCCTGGGCGACCTCTTTATATTAACCAAAGGTCTCGACGGATGTCTGTTCGCTTATCCCTGTCAGGAATGGCAGGCTCTTGAGCAGAAATTGAAGTCGCTTCCTTTTACCAGGAGCGACGCCCGGGCCTTCGTTCGGTTTTTTTTCTCGGGAGCAACGGAATGTGAAGTGGATAAGCAGGGAAGAATATTAATACCGGGTAATTTACGTGATTATGCCAAATTGGAGAAGGATGCCGTAATAATAGGTGTTTCCACTCGTGTTGAAATTTGGTCTGCATCCATGTGGGAAAGTTACAGGGCCAAAGCAGCATCTTTTTATGAGGAAATAGCTGAAAAAATTGTCGATTTTAATCTGGATCTTTAGGTATATAGACAGATTTCAACAAATTGATACCATAAAAACAATAAATATGGTAATATAAGGGCAGTGAGACAGGTTTATGGATTTTGTTCACGTGCCGGTGATGCTGGATGAGGTATTAGCAGGGCTAAACCTCAAGCCTGGTGGTGTTTATGTTGACTGTACGCTAGGCGGTGCCGGGCATAGTGAGGCTATATTAAAACGAACCGGCCCTGATGGGCGGCTGATAGCAATCGATCAGGATCCGGAGGCCATCGCATTTGCTCAAAAAAGGTTGGCTCCGTATCGCGGTAGAGTAGAGCTGGTACAAGTAAATTTTACTAAATTAACTGAAGTTTTAAATCAACTAAATATCAAATTTGTAGACGGGGTTTTATTTGATCTGGGGGTATCTTCATATCAGCTCGACAATCCTGTTAGAGGTTTTAGCTATCTTCATGATGCCCCCCTGGATATGCGGATGGACCCCGGCAAAAAAGTAACTGCGGGGGAACTTGTAAACAAGTTGCCGGTAAAGGAACTGGCCCGGATCATTAGAAATTATGGTGAAGAACGCTGGGCATCCCGGATTGCAGATTTTATCGGGATGGAAAGAGAACACCGGGCAATTGAGACCACCGGGCAGCTGGTTGAAGTAATCAAAAAGGCTGTTCCTGCCCGTGCCAGGCGGGGTGGGCCGCATCCTGCCAAGCGAACTTTTCAGGCACTACGTATAGCAGTGAATGGGGAACTTGAAATTTTAGCCGGGGCCGTTCGCTCGGCCGTACAGGCTCTCCGCAGCGGCGGGAGAATTTGCGTGATCACTTTCCACTCACTAGAGGATCGCATTATAAAAGATTTATTCCGCGAATTGGCGTTACCTTGCTTGTGTCCGAAAGATTTTCCGGTATGTACTTGCGGCAGGGGAAAGGTGCTTAGAATTATTACGGCCAAACCTTTGGTTGCCAGCGCCAGTGAATTGGAGCATAACCCCAGGTCCAGGAGCGCCAAGCTCAGGATTGCAGAAAAGATATAGCTTAACACTATAGAACAATGGTCCTGCCATAAGTTCTATTCCTCAGGGAGGTTGAATAAGATTGATTATAGCCCGGGAGAAGACAGGCCAATATGATTTTTGGGGTGAATTGCCATATCCAAAAGAACCCCGCAGACGTAGGCAGGCTTTTAAAAATTGCAAAATTGCATTAACCGGGCTGGTTATGGCCATCTTTTTGACGGGTGTCCTGATTACTTATTATTATTCTCAGTTATTTGCTCTGGGTTACCAGATCAGCCGGCTGAATAAGGAGCTGGATGTCCTGCGCGTGGAAAATCACAACCTGGATGAGGAAATTCAGCAGCTTGCTGCCCTCGACCGCATTGAATCCGTGGCCGTTCACAAACTTAATATGGTCAAGCCGGATGCCAACAAAGTATTGCTTGTTACTGTTGCTGCGGCCACAAAGGAACCAGCAGCCGCCGGGGGTGCCCAGAACAGCCGATCTTCTGATATCGCTCCTAATGATAAAACTAGAACTCTCATAGTAAGGGCCTTTGACGAACTGGTCAACCGGTTGGGGAGCAAAAGCAGGCTGGGAGGCGGTCAGGACTCTGGCCTCTGGGAGGGGGCATATGCAGACAACAAACGTACTGATTCGAAAAAGAATAACCTGGTTGTTCCTTATAGCCTCAGCTGTTTTTGTGGGGCTGATTTTGCGCTTGGGCTGGCTTCAACTGGTTGAGGGAGACAGGTTAAGAGCGGAGGCTTTGGAGGTTCGCATGCGGGACGTCCCGGTGGAAGCCAAGCGGGGAGCAATACTTGATCGCAACGGTAATGAACTGGCTACCAGCGTAAGTGTAGATTCCGCTTATGCTTTTCCTTCTCAGATTAAAGATAAAAGGGAAGCTGCGGACAAGATTGCCAACGCTTTAGGAATGGATAAGGAGGATGTATATAAAAAACTCACTCAAGATGTGGGTTTTGTCTGGCTCAAAAGGCGTATTGATTATGAATCGGCTCAAAAGCTTAAGGCACTCAAGCTTGACGGTGTTGAGTTGGTGGAAGAAAGCAGGCGCTTTTACCGTCAGGAAAGCCTGGCAGCTCACTTGCTTGGATTTGCAGGGGACGATAACCAGGGCCTGATTGGCCTGGAGAGTGTATATGATAAAGAACTGAAGGGTATACCCGGGAGAATTGTAATTGAGAAGGATGCTGTAGGCAGAAATATTCCCGAAGCGGTACATAAATATATCCCGCCGGTGCCTGGCAACAACCTTGTGCTGACCATCGACCAGACCATCCAGTTTTTTGTGGAAAGGGAACTGGATAAGATCGTAGAGACCCATAACCCAAAGCTGGCTGTAATCATTGTAATGAACCCTAAGACTGGGGAGATCCTTGCTATGGGCAACCGCCCAGGGTTCAATCCCGGTGAGTGGCGGCAGTATCCCCAGTCGGTGTGGGACCACAACCCAAGCATATGGTATAATTATGAGCCCGGTTCAACTTTTAAAATTATTACTGCTGCCGCTGCGCTGGAAGAGGGTATTGTCAGACCTAACGATACATTTTATTGCCCTGGCTTTATTAAAGTTGCCGACCGGAATATCCGCTGCTGGTATGATGGTGGACACGGCTCTCAGACTTTTGAGGAAGTTTGTCAGAATTCCTGCAACCCAGGTTTTATCACAGTTGGCCTGAGGTTGGGAAGAGATAAATTTTATAAGTATATAAACGCATTTGGCTTTGGCCAGAAAACGGGCATTAGCTTGCCCGGGGAGGAGCTAGGCATTCAAATTCCGCAAAATGAGGCAACGGAATTGAATATTGCCACAATGTCAATCGGACAGTCCATTGCAGTCACCCCGATCCAGCTCATAACCGCAGCTTCCGCGGTAGCTAACGGGGGTGTCATGCTCAAACCGTTGCTGGTTAAGGCCATTACTGGCCCTGACGGGAAAGTGATTAAGGAATTCAAGCCAGAGCCTGTTCGCCAGGTAATCTCAAAGAATACCGCTCAGACTTTAATGAACCTGCTCACCGGTGTGGTTCTGAAAGGTTCTGGGAGAAACGCTTTTGTGGATGGGTACGGTGCTGCGGGTAAAACCGGCACAGCCCAGGTGGTGGGGCCGGGAGGTTATGTTGATGGAAAGTATGTTGCTTCCTTTGTGGGTTTCGCGCCGGCAGATGACCCGCAAATAGCGGCGCTGGTAATGGTGGCTGAGCCTACCGGTCCGGTTTATTTCGGCAGTCAAGTTGCTGCACCTGTATTTAAGGCGGTTGTTCAAGACACCCTGCGTTACCTGAAGGTTCCGGAAAGGATCCAGCTGGAAAAACCAGAAATGCCCTTTCTAGTTGAAGAGCCGAAGGTAAAAGCAAAAGTCCCAAATGTAGTGAATTACCCGTCGGAAGAAGCTCAAAGCATATTAAAAAATGCTGGTTTCGCTGTACAGATCAGGGGAGAGGGTAATATTGTTGGCAGCCAGGTGCCAAAAGGGGGGGTTGAAGTTATGAGCGGTACTACCGTGATTCTGGAGCTGCAGCCTTCAGCCGATGAAGTGGCTGTGCCGGATTTAAAGGGGTTGACAATAAAAGAAGCGGGAAGCGTTTTGGAGAAACTGGGGCTTAAATTTAGCCCGGTAGGAACAGGTATAGCTGTCGGACAGCAAGTAACTCCCGGCTCCAAAGTGGCCAGGGGATCTACAATAATAATTGAATTTCAGGAGGACCTTGACCGTGGTCTGCCTGACTAAAAGCAAATTAGTGGCATAATTTAACCATTTATGGAAATACTATGCAGGTGATCAATATTTTTACTAGCGCAGTTATATGCAATTATTAATATGACATATAAATCTGCGTATAAATCTGGAATGGGAGGATATTATATTGCTTTTTCGGGACCTGCTTTTAGTAACCGATGTCCGCGCTGCTGGCGGTAACCACAATGTCAATGTTCAGGGGATAGCTTATGATTCAAGGCAGGTGCGCCCGGGCTTTTTATTTGTTTGTATAAAGGGGTTTAGATTTGACGGGCACGACTATGTCAGGCATGCGGTTGAACAAGGTGCTGTAGCGGTGGTGGTGGAGCGGGAGGCCGAAATACCGCCGGGCATAGCATGGGCTCTCGTGCCGGATACCAGGCGTGCTTTGGCGCTGCTATCAGCATGTTTTTTTAACAATCCCTCAACACACTTAAAAATGATCGGGGTAACGGGTACCAATGGCAAAACCACAACTACGAACCTTATTTCCGCTATCTTAAATGCATCCGGGCAGAAGGTGGGTTTAATCGGTACAATTTGCAATAAGATTGGCAATCGCGTTTTGCCGGTCAAGCATACTACTCCTGAGTCAACAGATTTGCAACAATTGCTGGACGAGATGGTGAAGGACGGGGTAGAGTCTTGTGTTATGGAGGTTTCTTCCCATGCTCTGGCCCTGAGCCGTGTGGACGGATGCGAGTTTGACGTATCGGTTTTTACTAATCTAACCCAGGATCACCTTGATTTTCACCGGAATATGGAAGAGTATCTGAGGGCGAAGTTAAGGTTGTTCAGCGAACTGACTGTACCGGGTAGAAAAGGGAAAATAAAATATGGAATAATTAATGCGGACGATGAAGCTGCAGGCCGCTTTATGACAGCTGCCAGCGGTCCGGTTTATACTTTCGGGGTGAAAAATCGAGCTGATGTGTGTGCCGCTGACATCGAGATCAATGCCAGGGGAGTTAGCTTTACAGCCATCGGGAAGTGGGGCCGCTGTTCCCTGAGCCTCAAGCTGACCGGTCTGTTTAATGTGTATAACGCATTGGGTGCCTTTACTGCTGCGGCGGTGCTGGGAGTGCCTGCCGGGATAATCAAGGATGCCCTGGAGAACGTTGAGGGAGTACCGGGACGCTTTGAGCGTATCGACATCGGCCAGGATTTTACCGTAATTGTTGATTACGCTCACACTCCTGACGGCCTTGAGAACATTCTGAAAACAGCCCGCCAGATTGCCCGGGGCCGTTTAATCACAGTATATGGATGCGGGGGAGACCGCGACCGGTCCAAACGGCCTTTAATGGGCGGCATAGCTGCAAGGTACAGTGATTTTCAAATTATCACTTCGGATAACCCGCGTACGGAGGACCCGGTGAAGATTATCCGGGATATTGAAGAAGGAGTTCGCCCTTTGGCTGGAAAAGATAAATATACTATAGAGCAGGATCGGCGTGAGGCTATCCGCCTGGCGGTAAGTATGGCGAGTGAAGGAGATGTGGTAGTTATAGCCGGCAAAGGGCATGAAGATTACCAGATTATCGGAATGGAAAAGTTACCTTTTGACGACCGCCGGGTAGCGATGGCTGCTCTGGAAGAGATATGTGGGGGTTAAAATGAGACCGATTACCTTATTAGAAATAGCCAGAGTTACTGGTGGTGAAATAATCCAGGGAAAGCCGGGGGTTGTTTTTACCCGGGTTGCCACTGATACCCGCAAAATAAAGCGCGGTGATATTTTCCTGGCACTAAAAGGGAAAAAGCATAATGGGCATCAGTTCCTGGAACAAGCTGTATGTGGCGGAGCAGGTGGCTTGATAATCGACCAGGTAGTGGACATACCTGCCGGGATACCGGTGGTAAAAGTTGGTAATACGCTGGCTGCACTGCAGGCACTGGCCTCTTCAAACAGAGAGCTGTGCGGGGTGCCGCTGATTGGCATAACAGGGAGTACTGGTAAGACAACAACGAAAGATATGATTGCATCAGTTTTGAGCACCAGGTTCCGTGTTTTAAAAACTGAGGGGAACTTAAATAATGAAATTGGGCTCCCTCTGACACTGCTGGCTATGGATGCCGGTTGTGAGGTGGCAGTAGTTGAGATGGGCATGAGAGGACCGGGCGAGATAGCAGCGCTGTGCCGGATTGCGCGGCCAACTGGGGCTGTGATTACCAATATTGGAGAAGCTCATCTGGAAATGCTGGGGAGTATAAGCAACATTGCCTCTGCCAAAGGGGAGATACTGGAATATATTCCCTCTAGTGGTTTTGCCGTGCTAAATGCCGAAAGCCCATATATCAGGCGGGAAGCAGGGCGTTATTGCGGCAAAGTTATTTTTTTTGGCATTGAGCAACCCTGTGATATAGTGGCCAAAAACATTAGATGTGAGGGTAGCGGGAGCTATTTTAGCGCGGTAGTAGATGGGGAAAAGTGGGATTTTTTTCTGCCGGTTCCAGGCCGCCACAATGTATTGAACGCCCTCGCTGCGATTGCAGTAGGTCGGGAGTTTGGCTTATCTAAGGATGAAATAGCCCGGGGACTGGCGGCAGTTACTTTGACTGGGATGCGACAGGAGATTGTTGATGCTGGAAGTGTAAGAATTATCAATGATGCCTATAATGCCAGTCCGGCTTCAGTGAAAGCTGCCCTCCAGGTATTGAAGGAAGTGGCAGGTGGGAGACGGCTGGTGGCAGTCCTTGGTAACATGCTGGAGCTAGGCTCCTGGGCTGCAGATGGGCACCGGGAAGTTGGGGCAGCAGCAGCCAAGCTGGGAGTAGATTGCCTGGTGGTGGTCGGGGACCTGGCTGAGGGTATAGCGGATGGAGCAGTAAGTGCCGGCCTGCCGGCCGAAAAGATTTACCGGTGTACCGTGAATGAGCAGGCAATGAAGGCCCTGGACAGTATTGTCAGGGAAGGTGACGTTGTTCTGATAAAGGGATCCAGAGGGATGCAAATGGAACAGATTGTCAAATACCTGATCAATTCCTGGGGCTGCACTGTCGGATAATTAATTGTTAATTTGTGGAGGCTTTCATGCAAGAACTGTGGGCGTCATTTGCTACTTCACTGCTGGTAACTATACTTCTTGGTCCTCTGCTTATACCAGCTTTGAAAAAGCTAAAGTTCGGTCAGAATGTCCGGTCGGATGGACCTTTGCGGCACCTTCAGAAAGCCGGTACTCCCACTATGGGGGGGGTGATGTTTTTGGCCGGCACAACTGCGGGAATATTTTTACCAGCCCGCGGGATGAAGGATGGTATCATAGTGCTGATAGTAACCCTAAGTTTCGGCTTGATTGGATTTCTCGACGATTATATCAAGGTTGTGTTGAAGCGGTCGCTCGGGCTGAGAGCGCGGGAGAAGCTTTTCGGACAGGTACTTCTGGCAGCTGGGTTGGCCTTTTGGATGGTGTTTATGTCAGGCCGGGACACCAGTCTGCTTCTACCCTTTTCAGGCTTGATAACTCCCGGAGGTGTACACCTGGACCTGGGCTGGTGGCTGTTTCTAATCTTTACTGTGCTGGTTGTTGTCGGTATGGCTAATGCTGTTAACCTTACTGATGGGCTGGACGGGCTGGCTGCCGGTGTTAGCCTTTTGGTGGCGCTTGGTATGACGGTAATTGCTATAATCATGAATAAAATTGGGGTGGCAGTGAGTATGGCAGCGCTGGCGGGCGGCTGCCTGGGTTTTTTGTTTTTCAACCGCCACCCGGCAAAGATTTTTATGGGTGATACTGGTTCCCTTGCTCTAGGTGGGGGGCTGGGCACCGCTGCGGTGGTAAGCGGCAGTGAACTCTTTTTAATTATTCTCGGCGGAATTTTTGTTGTGGAAACACTTTCCGTAATTATTCAGGTTATCTCCTTTCAGACCAGGGGACGGCGAATTTTTCGCATGAGCCCGTTACACCATCACTTTGAATTAGGCGGTTGGGGTGAAAATCGGGTCGTACTTACCTTCGCAGCGGCTACTCTGGTATTTGTCATGATTGGACTGGCAGGATTATACCGGCTGGGTCAGTGGTGAGGAAGTATCACCTTAATACTGCAGGGGTTAGCGGAAAGGCGGGTCTTTAATGAAGCTAAAAGGTAAAAAGGTTTTGGTTGTCGGGGCCGGCAAGAGTGGTTTGGCCGTATCCCGTTTTCTGGTTAAAAAAGGTGCCTCTGTTGTTTTGACCGATGCCGGTAATCCGGTAATACCAGAAGGTGAGTTAGATAAACTGGCTGCTGAAGGGGTTAAGCTTTCTTTAGGCGGCTATCCTGAGGTGGAGTGGGGTGGTTTTGATCTTGTGGTAATGAGTCCCGGGGTTCCCCTTACAGTGGAGCCGGCCAGATCTGCTCTGAGAGCTGGGATTCCTGTAACTGGTGAACTGGAACTGGCCTATTGTTTTACTAGGGCTCCCATTGTGGCCATCACCGGGACCAATGGTAAGACTACCACAACCACTCTGCTCGGTGCTATTTTTAAGAATGCCGGTAAGAACACTATGGTAGGTGGTAACATTGGTCGTCCCCTGATTGAGGAAGTTGATCAGTATGGTCCCGGGGACGTGATAGTGGCTGAGGTTTCCAGCTTTCAACTGGAAACCACCGGTATTTTTAAACCTAAAGTAGGAATTATTTTAAATATCACCCCAGACCACCTGGACCGGCACGGCAATATGGAAAACTACGTTGCGGCCAAGGCCAGGATATTTGCCAAACAAGGGCCTGACGACTTTACTGTGCTAAATTATGATGATCCTCTGACTGCTGCTTTGCAGGGCAAATCGCGCGGGCAGATTATCTTTTTTAGCCGGCACAAAGAACTGGAGAATGGTGTATATGTCCATGAAGGAAAAATATTAACAAAATTAAATGGAAGCCTGGAAATAATTTGCGAAACAGGCGAAATAAAGATTCCTGGGGCACACAATCTGGAAAACGCCCTGGCGGCAGTTGCCGCTGCTAAGGCGATGGGACTTGAAAACAATGTTATAACCAGTACTTTAAGAGAATTTGGAGGGGTTTCCCACCGGTTGGAATTTGTGGCAGAAATCAATGGTGTACAGTACATCAACGATTCGAAGGGTACCAATCCCGATGCTTCTATCAAAGCTTTGGAAGCATATGATAAACCCATCGTGCTGATTGCTGGCGGCAAAAACAAAGGCAGTGATTTCAGGGAGTTTGCCGAAAAGGTAAAGGAAAGGGTCAGGGTTCTGATAGTTCTGGGGCAGAGTGCTGGAATGATCGCAGATGCCGCCAGAGCTGCGGGATTCTGGAATATTCTTTATGCAGGTGACTTTAAGGAGGCTGTATGCTTGGCCCGCCAGGCTGCCCGTCCCGGTGAAATAGTGCTTTTATCTCCGGCATGTGCCAGTTGGGATATGTTCAGGAGTTACGAAGAGCGAGGGGATCTGTTTAAAGAAATCGTTATGAGTTTTAAAACATGATGAAAAATATACCAGCAATCTGTTTTTCATTTATGGACTGATGACCAAATGGGGAGGCCTAAAACCATGCGGTACAAAAAGAAATCACCGGACTTTATCCTCTTTTTAACGGTAATGAGTCTGTTGAGCCTTGGCGTTGTCATGGTCTTCAGTGCCAGTGAATACAGTACCCTGGTGAACTACAACGACAGCTTTTATTTTTTCAAGCGCCAGTTGGTATGGGCATTGCTTGGTTTAATCGCCATGCGTGTTGCAATGAAATATGATTACTGGCGCCTCAAGCACTATATTCTGCCAATTTTAATAGTTGCTTTTATTCTACTGATCCTGGTTTTGATTCCCGGCATCGGCAGGGAAGTTAACGGTGCACGGCGTTGGATTGCCGTTGGCCCGATTCCTTTTGCTCCTGCTGAGCTTGTTAAACTATGTATAATTATTTTCACCGCCTATGGACTGTCCCGGCAGAAGGACGCAGTCCGGAACTTCACGAAAGGAGTATTGCCATATTTAATCGTAATGTCTTTGGCTGCGGGTCTTATTTTAATCCAGCCAGACCTGGGGACAGCTATGTCGTTAGCGGGAATAGTGTTTGTGATGATCTTTGCCGCTGGTGCCAGGATGACTCACCTGGTCAGCCTCGTAGCAGTCGGTTTGGCGGCAGTGGGCTTGGCCATTGCCATGGAACCATACCGTTTACGGCGCTTTCTGGCTTTTTTAGACCCATGGGCCGACCCGCAGGGCGCTGGCTTTCATACTATCCAAGGTCTTTATGCTATCGGCTCCGGCGGCCTGTTTGGGTTAGGCCTGGGCCAGAGCAAGCAAAAATTCCTTTACCTTCCTGAAAATCACACTGACTTTATCTTTGCAATTATCGGGGAGGAGTTGGGTTTTATTGGTGCTTCACTGGTAATAGTGCTTTTTATCCTCTTTATCTGGAGAGGCTTGAAAATAGCTGTTACTTCAACCGATCCGTTTGCCAGCCTGCTGGCAACCGGAATTACCGCCTGGGTCGGCGTACAGTCAGTGATTAACATTGGCGTTGTGACCGGTTCATTACCGGTTACAGGTATCCCCCTGCCTTTTATCAGCTTCGGGGGAACATCCTTGCTTTTTACCATGATCGGGGTGGGGATATTGCTTAATATATCTCAATTTACAGCTGCCCGATGAGGAATGAGGTGGGCACAGTTGCGATTTATAGTAGCCGGTGGGGGAACGGGGGGGCATATTTACCCTGCCCTGGCTATTGCTCAGGGTCTTAAAGACAGGTATCCTGGCGCAGAAATCCTGTATATTGGAACTGCCCGCGGGATGGAGGCTGACATTGTTCCCAAAGAGGGACTTCCCTTTCAAGGTATTGCTGCTGCCGGTCTTGAAAGAAAGCTATCAATCCGTAATCTGTTAGTGTTATGGCAGACCGGCCGTGGTTTCCTGCAGTCTCTCAGGCTCGTCCGGGACTGGCAGCCCGACGTGGTGATCGGAACAGGGGGGTATGTTTGCGGTCCAGTGGTATTGGCAGCTGCTCTGAGCGGGGTACCTACTTTGATCCACGAGCAGAATGCATTTCCCGGTATTACCAATAGGGTCCTGTCACGCTTTGCCGGGCGGGTTGCTGTTACTTTTGCCGATTCGGTTAAATATTTCCCCCGCCGTGATAAGGTAAGGCTCACTGGATTACCTGTGCGGCCGGAAATCTTATCGGCAGATCGGGATGCTGCTATAAAAAAACTGGGGTTAAATAATGATAAACTATTCCTGCTTTCGTTTGGGGGGAGCCGGGGAGCGCGTACTATTAATGAAGCCATGGTGCATGTGATCAAGTTTTTTGCAGATGATCCGCGCCTGCATATCCTTCATGTAACTGGGAACTCCGGATATGGCGAGTTCCTTGAGCGCTGTGCTGCTTTAGGTATAGATTTGGACAAAATTGGGAACGTTACCATTATGTCCTATGTTTATAATATGCAAGATGTCCTGGCGGCGGCTGACCTGGTTATTAGCCGGGCAGGGGCATCTACTTTAGCAGAATTGACTATCCTGGGAATTCCTGCAATTCTTATTCCCTACCCTCACGCTTCGGAAAATCACCAGGAGTATAACGCGCGCGCATTGGAGAAGGAAAAAGCGGCGTTGATGGTGCTGGACCACGAGCTGAGTGGAGATATGCTTTGCGGTATAATAACTGAGTTGCTTTGTGACCGGAGCAGGTTGTCGGCTATGGGAGCTGCCAGCAAAAGGATGGGCAAAAAACGTGCTCTGGAAGATATAATGGATTGTGTGGATGAGCTGGTCAAGGATGAAAAAAGATAATGCCGTTGATGCAGGATAAAACAGTTGCATCAGTCTGTGTTTTATGTGGACAAGTGTGGGGCTGAGTGTTGTAACATTTTTCTGAAATATGCATAGTATATTCTATGTTTTGGATAAAAAAATACCGTGGTGATAAACGGAGACCTCTACGCTCAAATATATTTAGAAAGGCAGATGTGATTGGTGCAGAAAGTACAGCATGTTCATTTTATCGGAATCGGTGGCTCTGGTATGAATGGTATTGCCAGGATCATGCTGGGGCTTGGTTACAAGGTAACTGGATCGGACCTAAAAACCACAGCCGTGACCGAAAGGCTGGAAGCCCTTGGGGCAACCTGCTATGCCGGGCATGCTGAAGTGAATCTTGGAGATGCTGATCTGGTTGTGGCCTCCACGGCCATTCCGCCCACCAATGTAGAACTGGTAGCAGCTAAGAAGAAAGGTTTGCCGGTAATTCACCGCGGTGAAATGCTGGCGCAGTTGATGAGCAGACAAAAAGGAATAGCGATAGCCGGCACACATGGAAAAACCACCACTACTTCAATGATGGCTCTGGTTCTTGAAATGAACGGTCTCGACCCCACCATAATCATTGGAGGTGAATTGACAGAAATAGGCGGCAACGCCAAGCTGGGCTGGGGAGAGTATATAGTAGCTGAGGCAGATGAAAGCGACGGTTCGTTCCTTAAGCTTGATCCTTTTATTGAAGTTATTACAAATATTGAGGATGATCACCTGGACTATTATAAAAATGTTAGAAATATTATAGAGGCCTTCCGTAAGTTCATGGCCAAAGTACCAGGGGATGGCCTGGCGGTAGTGTGTATTGATAATCTCAAAATAAGAGAGCTGTTGAAAGAATACGACCGGCCGTGCCAGACTTATGCCATCGAACGACAGGAAGCCAACTATACCTTGCGAAACCTCCGGCTGAACAGTAACACTACCTCAGGCGATGTTTATTATAACAATGAATTTTTAGGAAACCTTGAATTAAGTATTCCTGGCCGGCACAACCTTTCCAATGCTCTTGCTACTGTGGCAGCAGGGCGGTTTATTGGTCTTTCTTTTGAGGGAATTGCTGCGGCATTAAGGAAGTTTAAAGGTGCCGGGCGCAGGTTTCAATGTATGGGGGAAGTAAAAGGGATTAAAATTATTGACGACTATGCCCACCATCCTTCAGAAATAAAAGCAACTTTAAAAGCTGCCCGCCAACTGAAAAACGGCCGGATAATTAGTGTCTTCCAACCTCACCGCTACACGCGGACTTCAATCCTTGGCGAGCGCTTCGGGGCTGCCTTCAGTGATGCAGATATCATTATTATCAGCGACATTTACAGTGCCGGCGAGCAGCCCATAAAAGGTGTGAGTGCCCGAAATATTGTTTCTGCAATAGAGCGAAATGAAAGGCGCGAGGTAATTTACTTGCCTTCAAAACAGGAGATTGTGGATTTTCTGGTCGAGACAGCTCGTCCCGGTGATTTAATTCTGACCTTGGGAGCGGGTGATATCTGGAATGCTGGTGTTGAGCTGGTTAACAGGTTAAAGGAGAATCAAAAAATTGGTTGATTTTGCCCTTTACCATGAATTAGCGGAGCTTTTACCAGGTCGGGTGCGAATGGGTGAACCGATGAAAAAACATACTAGCTGGCGTATCGGTGGCCCTGCGGATATTTTTGTGGAGCCGGCGAACCGGCAGGAGCTCCAGCTTGTTGTTTTTTATGTTCGCAATCGAGGAGCTGCTTTGACGGTTATAGGTGCGGGTTCAAATTTCCTGGTTTCCGACAGCGGGATCAGGGGTGTTGTGGTAAAAATAGGTAATGCCATGGGGCGGGTGTCTATTGCCGATAATAAAATTATAGCGGAAGCTGGGGCCAAACTGGCAAGAGTGGCAGCTATGGCCAGGGATGCTGGTCTGGGAGGATTTGAGTTTTCAGCCGGTATTCCCGGCACCGTCGGGGGAGCAGTGACCATGAACGCAGGTGCTAACGGTTCATCTGTAGGCGCGCTGGTGCAGAAGATAATAGTATTGAGTTTTGAGGGCGATTTTTGTTATAAGAACAAAGAAGATATGAAATTTGGCTACAGAACCAGTATTTTACAATCAGAACCATCTATTGTAGTAGAAGTTACCTTTACTTGCCATCCCAGAGAAAAAGAACTTATCCGGAAAGAAATGGCCGGTTACCTTGCCAGACGCAAAGCTACTCAGCCTCTGTGCTACCCAAATGCCGGAAGTGTTTTTAAAAACCCTCCAGGCGATTCTGCCGGGCGGCTGATTGAAGCTGCCGGATTAAAAGGGATGCGGGTGGGAGACGCCCAAATTTCCACCCTCCACGCAAATTTTATCATTAATCTGGGTTCGGCTACAGCGAGGGACGTCCTGACTTTAATCGAACGCACCAGAGAAATAGTGAAAAGCCGGTTTGGTGTGGAGCTCCAACCGGAGATAAAGTTTGCCGGCCATGACTAGGCGGAGGTGAAACAAATGCAAAAGTATATGGTTGTGGGTGGCAACCGCCTGAAAGGGATTGTCCGCGCCAGCGGTTCTAAGAATGCCACATTGCCGATCCTGGCAGCCTGCATTCTGAATGCGGGGAAAAGTGTTATTCAAGAGGTGCCGAGATTGGTGGATGTGTCCGTAATGAAAGATGTGCTTGTTCATCTCGGTGCAAGAGTCAGGTGGGAAAGAAATACCATTGAGGTGGATAGCTCAAATATTCAACCGGTAGAAGTATCTGAAGAACTAATGCGCCGGATGCGTGCCTCAAACCTTGTGCTGGGTCCTTTGCTGGGCAGGTTCGGGCGCGTTAAAATATCTTATCCGGGTGGCTGTCAGATCGGCAGCCGGCCGATGAATCTTCATCTTAAAGGTTTACAGTTACTAGGGGCCAACATACAAGAAAAATACGGATATATAACGGCCGAAGCAGATAGGCTGGTTGGGGCGGATATTCACCTCGACCTGCCCAGTGTAGGTGCTACAGAAAATTTAATGATGGCGGCGGTGCTGGCTGATGGTGTAACGACCATCCGAAATGTTGCTAAAGAACCGGAGTTAGTTGACTTGCAAAATTATCTCAACAGCATTGGCGGTAAGGTAAAAGGCGCGGGAACAGATACAATAAAGATTGAAGGGGTCCGCCTGGAAGACCTTAAGCCGGCGTTTCATACTGTAATCCCTGACCGTATTGAGGCTGGGACATATATGGTTGCTGCTGCCATAACCGGCGGTGATGTAACGGTAACAAATGTAATTCCGGAGCACATGGATCCCCTGTTGGCTAAATTACGCGAGGCTGGTGTCAACATCACCGTTGGCGATGATTACATCAGGGTGCAGGGGAATGGCCGGGTCAAGGCGGTTGATATAAAAACGATGCCTTATCCGGGTTTTCCAACCGATATGCAGCCGCAAATGATGGCTCTCTTAAGTCTTGCAGAAGGTACCAGCGTAATAACCGAAACAATTTTTGAAAACCGGTTTAAACATGTCGGGGAGCTCCGGAGGATGGGTGCCGACATTAAAGTTGAAGGCCAGACGGCAATTATTAAAGGGGTCGATAAACTAAGCGGTGCCTGTGTTGAAGCCAGTGACCTCCGGGCCGGTGCAGCGTTGGTGCTGGCGGCCCTGGCGGCGGAGAACGGGACTATAGTGGAGAATGTGCAACATATCGACCGCGGTTACGAGCAGCTTGAAATGAAATTTAACGCCTTGGGCGCAATAATTATTAGAGCTCACAACTGATGTGACTCTTTTTTTGGTTATATTTTGGACAAGTACGTTCCAACTGCACTTCTCATGACATCCCCTGTTATATGTTCCCCTTTTTAGATTGATGGTACCTCAGTTGGAGGGGTTTGTGGTTGCCTGCAGACCGTAATATAATATTTCCTGGAAGGTGGTGTAGGACAAGCGGTTAAGATTATTATGTACAGGGTAAGCTATTCAAGTCGTAATAGAGAGATTTTATTTGACCGAGCTTTTATAAAAAACAGGAAAAAAAAGTGGAATATTTTTGAAAGTATATTTTTTATCTTGTTGATTCTGGTAACCGGGTTTGTCCTTTTACGCTCCCCTTTTTTCGAAGTGCGCCGGGTTCTTGTGCGTGGTAACCAGTTTCTGGCCGAAGATAAAATTAAAGCCGTGGCCGGGATTGGTACCGGAGTGAACATTTTTAAGTTGGACCTGGCGGTAGCAGCGGAAAACCTGAAAATGATTCCTATGGTTAAGGAGGCACAAGTAACCAGAGTTTTACCTTCCACAGTGTTAATCACTATTAGAGAACGCCGTCCTCTGGGGCTTTTAACAACAGAAGAAGGCTTTATTGAAGTGGATGAGGAGGGGGTATGTCTACAGAAAGCTGGTGCAGGAACCCCCGGTTTACCAGTAATAACAGGAGTTACATCAAACGTAGTCAACCCCGGAGAGGTGGTAAAGGCAGAGCGGCTGGAGGATGTTCTGAGGGTGCTTGGCGGGTTGCCCGGTGAGACTATTGTTAAATTGTCCGAGGTTCATGTAGATCAGGATAAACAGATTAAAATATATACAATGGAAGGCATACAGTGCCGTTTTGGAACAGCCACAGAGATTCAGGAAAAAGGGGCTGTTCTTGCTCAGGTTTTACAGGAAATATATAAGCAAGGAGCAAAAGTTAAGTACATTGATCTTTCTTGCCCAGAGGTTCCTGTGGTGAAATATAAGTGAAGGGAGAAACCTTCGGTAAGGTATATAAAGGGGGGTGGTGAAATTGAGGAGCTTTCACTGGATGCTGGCTGTATTTGGCCTTATACTAGGTATTATGTTAGCGTACCAGTTTCGTGTTACCAGGGAAATCCAGCGTATTGAATCGGTACAAACGGTGAAAGACCTTGCGATACAAGTGGACCAGATGAAGAAAGACCGTGATGCGCTCCAGGCCCGGGTGGATACCTTGCGTGCCAGGCTCGACAGTGCTGCTGTCGGCCCGCTGACTCCCGAAATGAAGGATGAACTGGAAAAAGCCAAAGTGGAAGCCGGTATTTCTGAGCTAATCGGGCCGGGTGTTGAAGTTACCCTGAACGATAGCAATATAAGTCCCCGGCCGGGGGAGAATCCCAATCTTTATGTTCTGCATGATGAGGACGTGTTGAGGGTTTTAAATGAAATAAAGGCAGCCGGGGCGGAGGCAATTTCTATTAACGGTCAAAGATTGCTTGCTACTACTGAGGTTCGTTGTACCGGCCCGACGATTGTTTTAAATAAAAACAAACGCCTGGCACCACCGTATGTAATTACGGCTATCGGTGACCCGGACACGCTGGAAAGCTCTCTGAAGATGAAGGGTGGTGTGGCGGAAGCGCTCCAATTTTGGGGAATTCAAGTTTCTGTTAAGAAAATGACTCAAGTAACTATACCGGCATATAGCGGTGGGATTAAATTTGAATACGCAAAAGCAGTCATTTAGGAGAGACTTCACTTGAATAAATCAATATACATATCTATTGTTTTAGTTGCGGTAATCCTGGGCCTGATGATGGCTTTTCAGTTTCGAACCACTAGCGGCGTCGACCGTGGGGTGCCCTATGGCCGCGAGCAAGAGCTGGCTGTTGAGAAACGACAGTTGGAAAAGGATATGAACCAGCTGCGCGAGGAAGTGGACGACCTTTCTGCAAAGCTCGAAAAGGCTGGTAAAGGCTACTCTGAAGCCTCTGAAGCTTTTAAGAGCGAGTTGTCTAAAGTTAGGCTATACGCCGGGCTTACTCCGGTAGAAGGTCCAGGAGTCGAGGTGATTATAGACAACCTTCCTGAAACATCAATATCTGGAGGTACCTCCAGCTTCTACACTATTAAGGACGATGACCTGCTAAAAGTAATTAATGAGCTGCGTGCTGCCGGGGCTGAAGCTATAGCTGTCAATGACCAGCGTATCATTGCTACCAGCGAGATTCGCCTGGCGGGAAATCATATCAATGTCAATCTAACCAAAATCTCAGCTCCTTATAAGATTAGTGCTATTGGAAATGCTGTTACTTTAAAAAGCTGCCTGGAAATCAAAGGGGGGCTTGTAGAATTTTTAAGTGAGCTGGGCATAACCGTAAAGGTACAGGCAAAAGATAATATTTTAATACCGGCTTTTACCGGTGGCCTGCAGTTTGAATATGCCAGACCGGCACAAAGAGGGTGAACAATTCATGTGGTTAGGGCTCTGGTTGGCGGTATTTGGCTTGGGAGTAGGAATCATGATAGGGCTTAACATTCCCCTTGTATTACCCCAAGCATACGCCAAGTATATGTCGGTGGCGGCGCTGGCTGCCCTGGATTCGGTGTTCGGAGGTATCCGTGCTGCTATGGAGGATCACTTCAGCAACGACATTTTTGTTACCGGTTTCTTTAGCAACGCGCTGTTGGCGGCTGGTCTGGCCTTTATTGGCGAAAGGCTGGGCATCGACCTTTACCTGGCTGCAGTCGTTGCTTTTGGAGTCCGGCTTTTCCAAAATCTTGCAATCATTCGCAGGCATTTGTTAAAAAAATAATTTAATACAAAAAGGGAAATTGTTTTCTGTGTGGAATTTATTATGTGGGGTACTAACAAAATAAGTAAAGTATGGTCAGGGAGGTGCCGTGGTTGGCCAAGAGGCGTCCTGCTACGCTGGTCGGTCTTGATTTAGGCACTTCTACAACAACGGTAGTAATTGCAGAGGTAAGTAACGGCTCCCCGCGGGTAATCGGGATTGGCGAAAGCCTCACTGCAGGATTGCAAAAAGGTTTTATAACTGATATTAAGTCAGCAGCTGCGTCTATCCGGCGAGCACTTGACAGATCTGAAGAGATGGCAGGAGTAAAAGTTTCCTCAGCTTATGTCGGTTTTAACAGCGCATGTATCTCGATTAGAAACTGCCGTGTTGCTTTTAACGGAAACCATAAAGGGAGTGGTAAACAGTTTAGCGGGGCGGCTGTATCCGGAGTACCTGAGGGCGAAAAATTATTGGTAGTCATTCCTTCAAGGGATATCTTAAAAATATTGAAACCTGGGGAAGAAGTGGAAGCACGTGCAGTATTTTCCAAGGCCCGTGCTATTGAGGATATCATCGAAAGCGCCCGCTTAGCCGGGCTTACAGTTCTTGATGTAATATACAGCCCCTTGGCGGCAGCAGAAGCACTTTTAAGTCCGATTGAAAAAGAATTTGGGACGTTGCTGGTAGATATTGGATCTGCTGCGACAACAGTGAGTATTTTTGATCGGGATCTAATCCGGGAAACCGCAGTTCTGGCTATAGGAGGGGAACACCTTGCCGGCGATTTGGCCGTGGGTTTACGTATTTCTTTGGCCCAGGCAGGGGAAGTCTTGAAGCGGTATAAACCAAGCGAGGAAGGATATATTGAAATTAAAGATGAAGAAGGATCCAGAAGAGTGCCAAATGTTTTTATCAGATCAATAATTGAAGCCCGGGTAAAGGAAATTTTAGAGCTAATTGCCAAGATGGTGGAAAATTTTGATTATCCTGGTCAATTACCAGGAGGAGCTGTTCTTTACGGAGGCGTATCGCAACTGGAGGGGCTTGCTTCGTTAGCTGAGAAAAGCCTGGGCCTTGCGGTAAGGATTGGGATACCGCAAAATGCGGGGCAGGAACTGAGACCACATTACGCCAACGCCTTTGGTCTTGTTAAATATGGCTGTGCGCGTGCTTATGGGCGGGGCAGAAGTTCAGGCTCTATCCGGAGACCAAGAATTAGCCTTATGGGCCAGGTTGTCAACTGGCTCCAAGATAAATTAAAAGACAACCGGCAGCATATTTTTTACAATTAGTTAGCTGGAATTGTTATTAGTATATGAATGAAAGTGAATAAAAAACTCGAGAGGGAATAATTATAGAGGGGGCTAAGGCATGCTTGATTTTGAACTCGACCTTGACCAATTTGCAAATATTAAGGTTATCGGGGTCGGGGGTGGTGGTAACAATGCCGTAAACCGGATGATTAGCGCAGGGCTCAAAGGTGTGGAGTTTATCGCAGTAAACACTGACGCCCAAGCCCTCCACCTGGCGCAAGCCAATCAAAAAATTCAAATTGGTGTAAAATTGACTAAAGGTCTTGGTTCGGGCGGCAACCCCGAGATCGGTCAGAAGGCTGCTGAAGAAAGCCGGGATGAGATAGTCCAGGCCTTAAAGGGCGCGGATATGGTATTTGTCACATGCGGCATGGGAGGCGGAACGGGTACCGGTGCTGCACCTATCGTTGC
>JGI12104J13512_1000825_pt1 | contig 25840 bp, 27 predicted proteins | sample TerdegcTABiofilm_FD_13512 | JGI IMG/M metagenome (IMG submission 13512)
TATAAAAACTCATAAACTCATCTCTTTTCTTAATCACTCAAAAAGCCGGTCAGGGGTGACGAAGCACTGGCGTACTTTTGAGTTGCCCCTAGCCCGGACAGGTACGCTGTGCGTCCCGCTTCAACAGCCAGGCCGAAAGCGCGGGCCATTGCCACCGGGTCGCCGGCTGTGGCAACTGCAGTGTTAACCAGCACAGCCGCCGCCCCCATCTCCATTGCCTCCGCCGCTTCAGACGGACGGCCGATCCCGGCGTCTACTATAACCGGCAATTGTATTTCTTCAATCAGGATCCGTACCAGTTCTCTGGTTCTCAGCCCGCGGTTGCTGCCGATAGGAGCGCCCAGCGGCATAACCGCCGCCGCACCGGCTTCTGCCAGCTTCTTTGCCACAATTAGATCCGGGCTCATGTAAGGAAGGACCACAAAACCTTCGGCTGACAGGATTTCTGTCGCCTTTATGGTTTCAAAGTTATCCGGCAGCAAATACCTGTTGTCAGTAATCACCTCAATCTTTACCCAGTTGCCATACCCCGCCGCCCTGGCCAGCCTGGCGATCCGCACTGCTTCCCCGGCGTTCCTTGCCCCGGATGTATTAGGCATCAGAATGCAGTTTCCGGGAATAAACGAGGCGACGTCTTCATCTTCACATTCCGGGTCGACCCGCCTGAGCGCTACAGTAACCACCTGCGCGCCTGAAGAGCGGACAGCGTCCTGGATCAATCTGTTTGGAGAAAACTTGCCGGTCCCAAGAAACAATCGGCTAGTTAATTCCTGTCCTCCTATTTTTAAAACATCTTCCATTATGTCAACCTCCTCCCACTAATCTCAGAATTTCCAACCTGTCATCTTCTTTTAACATGATGTTCGGCCAGGATTCACTTTTTACCAGTTCGTAATTGTATTCTACGATAATGGTGTCCGGGTTGATTTTTTTAAGGGAAATTAATTGTGCCACCGTAATGCCTTCAGGTAAAATCTCATCCTTACCGTTTAAGGTTATCCTCACACTTGCCACCTCCCAGAATATATTCGAGTAATTATTCAGTAAACCTGGTATAGGCATGACGTTGTCCCCGCTCACTCAGAGGAAGGGGGACACACCTTCCTTGGTTAAAATAAAAACGAACGTTGTTTTGGAAATCAGGGAAGGAATGTCCCCAATTAATTCCGCGTAAGATGCGTAGAACGGCTCGCTTCGGACCGGACTAGCGGCACTGCAAAGGCGGCTTCGCCGCTGGTTTCGCGCCGCAGTCCGGTTACCCTCGCTTCGGCGACCTTTGGGCATATAACGCGGCTCATGTTCGGCCCTATAATTGTTCGAGCTCAATCGCCCTCGGGTTCGGTCAAACTCGGCGCTTTGCGCTTCAAACAGTTCCCTCACTTATCCTCGGGCTCACTCGCTCTTTGAATAAGGCCTCAAAATCGCCGCTTATTTATGCCCAAAGGTCACTTATCACAATTCTCGGAAAGCATAATTTCCTGGTGAGCAACAAAAAAGCTTACCACGCAGGGTAAGCAGTTTTTTAAACTGTGCGAACAAATAACAAACACAGCTCCCGCTTCCCTACGACGGCATTACCCGTATCAGGTTCAAAGGGTTGAGTTTACTCTCTCTCAGCCTTGCGGCACCCCCAGCAACTATTTAGTTATAAAATTTAACAAATTATATTTTAAACAATTACTTTTGTCAATCAAAGAGTTGGAAGCAGGTGTCATTTACAAAAATGGTCATACCCTCCGCGCTGAAGTGTAACAACTTCACCGTCCGCCTTTTCCAGAATAACTTCAGGTGAGTCAGTTATTACCCCCACCTGATAGATTTTTATTCCGGCCGCGCCGGCGGAACGGTTCATCCTTTCCTGATTATCCGGGCTGATCGTGAAAACCAGTTCAAAATCTTCCCCGCCAAAAAGGGCCCACTCAACCGGGTCAATACCCGCTATGGCAGCTACTTCCCGGACACAGGGATCAACCGGTACGTCGGCAGCCCTGATCAAACAACCCACCCCGCTGGATTTGCAAATCTCATGCATTTCACTGGCCAGACCATCACTAATGTCATCCATGGAAGTTACACCATAATTGGCCAGAAACCTGCCAGCCTCTATCCTGGGTCTTGGGACGGTATGCGCCAGCCGGCAGAAATCAGCAGATTGCGGGGAACAAGATAACGCCGAATTTTGGAACAGATAAAGTCCGGCCGCGGAGGCGCCCAGCGTGCCGGTTACATAAACGCGGTCCCCCGGACGGGCGCCATTACGGTACACCGCCTTCCCCGCCTCCACCTCACCAAGCAAGGCTACATTCAGTACCAAGCGCTCGTGGTTACTCACTGTATCGCCACCAACCAGATTGACCCCATACTCCTCTGCCGACCTCCTCAAGCCCTGGTAAAGTTCAACCAGTTCAGAAGGATTCAAACGAGGTGGTATAGCCGCTGAAATCAAGGCGTGAGTCGGACGGCCCCCCATTGCGGCAATATCGCTCAAATTCACAGCCAGCAGCTTCCAGCCGACCTGACTCATCGTACTATAATCTAAAGAAAAATGTATTCCCTCCACCATCATATCAGTGGTAAACAGGAGCCATTTATCCCCGCTCACTTCAAGCACGGCGGTGTCGTCGCCCACACCCTTAACAACTCCCGCTCCATAGGTAAAATCGCGGGTCAGGATATCAATTAAGCCGAATTCACCTAATTCAGATAAACTCATGCAGATCCCCTCAAGACTATTTTTTTAAGCATGTCTTGTTCAAGGTCATAAATTTCAAAACGTATTTTCTTATATTCTTTTGCTTCTTCCGGAGCGAATAGTTTGCTAAATTCCTCAAGCACGCGCGCGGCTTCCTGAACCCGCTTGAAATTTGCCGCAGCAAGGGCTATCAGATCACTCCTGGCTTTTTCACCAGTTATCCAGGAATCTGCTCCCACATCGCCTGCCGCATCCCTTGCCTGGATTAGTTCAAGCAGTCCTCCGGGTAATTCTTTAACAATAGCTGCCACTCTGTGTCGCATGTCTTTTATTTTGGAAGTCATTTCTGAATCTTCCAGGATGAAGCGTGCTATCTCTTCCAGCACCCTCAGACCCTCTCTGATCCGGTTTAAATTTGCGTCCATCACCCGGTAAACTTCCCGCATTTATCAAAACCTCCGGCAAGCAAAAACTAACCTGGCCTCAGCAATTCCTTATGTTATTATTATCATTTTAATACATCGCCTTACTTTTATATAGTACCATTGTGAATTTCCAGCGAGGGGGTTATGAAACCTTATAATTAAAAAATTGTTGGATAAAAACTTTTCCTGCAGGCAGGAAATATTATGGGCATGTCGAAATATATTTTAATCAATAATGTAAGTCTCTGAGAATTAGTCTTTATTATAATTAAAAAAAGCAGGACAGTAGGACGGCAGGTAAAGTAGATGCAGTTACCTGGTTAGTGCCTTGTAGTTTTCTTTTAGTTTTATTAAAGATTTCCACCGGGTATCTTGCCTTTTGGCATAAAGGCTAAACTGCTCTTCTTCGAACTAAACTCCTACGGGAGTTTTTTTATTTGCAAAGATTAAAAGGAGGTTGCAAGTATTGGAGAAGTTGTTATGTAGTAAACGTTGGCGGGTGTTTTCACGTGTGGACAAAAGGGTATTATTCTTGTTGATGTTGATCATGATTGTTGCTTTGGCCGGTTGTTCCTCTGCTTCTTCAACGGACCAGGGTAAAAAACCAGCGACTGTGGAGCTTAAATTAGCGCATTTCTTTCCCAGCACCCACCCGGCTGAAACCGAGTTAATTCAACCTTGGGCAAAAGCTGTTGCTGAAGCTACTAAAGGCCAGGTAAAAATTACAAGTTACCCCGGCGAAACCCTGCTTAAGGCAGACGGAATTTACGATGGCGTGGTCAGTGGAGTTGCCGACATTGGTCTTTCATGCTTTTCATACACCCGTGGCCGTTTCCCGGTGCTTGAAGCATTCGAATTACCTGGTGTTACGTATAATAACTCCAAGGTAGCCAGCAAGGTCGCCTGGGAGGGAATAAAGCAGCTTAATCCCAAAGAGATCCAGGATACCAAGCTGTTAATGGTAACAACCACCGGCCCAGGAGACTTGTTTACCAAAGTACCGGTTCGTAGTCTCGAAGACCTGAAGGGGCTCGAAATCAGGGCTACAGGATTGAGCGCAATTACTCTCAAGCAACTTGGAGCTAATCCGGTGGCTATGCCTCAGTCCGACGCCTATGAAGCTTTATCCAAGGGAGTTGTCAAGGGTAACCTGGCTCCAGTTGAGGTATTGCAGGGTTGGAAGCATGCCGAGGTGACTGAATATCTGACCAGAACCCCGTTCCTCTACAACACCTTGTTTTTTGTTACAATGAACCTTGATAAATGGAACTCATTATCCCCGGAAAACCAGAAAGCCATTGAGGAAGTCAGCAAAAAGTATTTTGAAGAAGTAGCAATTAGTTTATGGGATAAACAAGACGAGTCAGCTTTAAAATATGCTTTTGAACAAAAGGGCATGAAAGAGATCAAGCTTTCAGATCAGGAAGCCAACCGTTGGATAACCCTTGTAAAACCTATCCAGGATGATTTCGTAAACAAAATGAATGAAAAGGGGTTCCAGGGACAGCAAATTTTGGATACAGTTAAAGTACTGGCCGATAAGTATAATAAAGAATATAAATAAGCTTGCCGGAGGTATCCTGACATGAAAAAATTCACAGGCTTGGTAACAGGGCTAAGCCGGGTCCTGAACAATATAGCCGGATTTTGTATGGTGATCGTCATGATGCTGGTTGTGACCAACATAGTGTTGCGCGTACTTTTTAACCGGCCCATTTTGGGGACCTATGAATACGTGGTTTTTTTGACAGCAGTAATGATCGGCCTGACTTTAGCCTATTGCGCGATTCAAAACGGTCATCTTGCGGTAGACTTTGTTGTTGACCGGCTACCGCTGAAGGTGCAGGCGGTTATTGATACTTTGATGAATATTACCGCTCTGTTTTTCTGGGGTGCTTGTGTTTGGCAAATTGGTAAATACGCCCGAAGCATGGCGGTGAGCGGTGTAGTTTCACCGACGACCCAAACACCGCTCTCACCTTTTATTTATCTCGTGGCCTTCGGTATACTGGCGCTTTCCCTTGTGCTGCTGGTCAAAACAATAGAATCTGTGCAAAAGGCGTTTTCATTCTCTTCTATCTCCATACCAGCGCCGAATGTTAGAGCGGTAGAATCCATACAGAAGGCGGCAAGTCAGTAAATGAGTCCACTCCACGTTGGTTTAATCAGTATAACAGCCTTTTTGATTCTATTGATGTTGCGGATGCCTATTGCCTACGCGATGGCTTTGACTGGGTTTCTCGGTTTTGCTTACCTGACGTCGCCAGCCACGGCATTTAGCATGGTGGCAAAAGAAATCTATTCTACGTTCTCGTCTTATTCACTTGGCGTTATCGCCATGTTCGTCTGGATGGGGTTTCTTGCCTTTTATTCCGGAATAGGCACCAGGTTGTATGTTTTTGCCTACAAATTAATCGGACACTACCCCGGTGGACTGGCGATAGCGACTCAGGCAGCTTGTGCCGTCTTTGGGGCTATTTGCGGTTCAAACACAGCTACGGCGGCAACTATCGGCGCTATCGCCCTGCCGGAGATGAAGAAATATAAATATGATCCCTCGCTGGCTACAGCCAGTGTTGCCGCCGGCGGAGTCCTGGGAGTCTTGATCCCGCCCAGCGTAATCTTTATTGTTTACGGTATTGCCACGGAGCAGTCGGTAGGCAAGCTCTTTATAGCCGGTATTATACCGGGAATTATTCTGATGCTTCTTTATATGGGCGCCATATTCGTTATTACCTTGCGCAAAAAGGATCTTGGACCCCCTGGAGCAAAAGCGGGTTGGAAGGAAAGAATCATTGCGCTCCGTGGAGGGCTGGGAGAGGTTTTGGCTATATTTTCCATTTCTATGGGTGGCCTGTTTGCCGGGTGGTTTACTCCTACGGAAGCGGGAGCTGTAGGTGCTGCAGGCGTTTTGGGAGTGGCTCTCATAAAAAGGAGTATCAGTTGGGAGGGTTTTAATAAATCCCTTTTAGACGCCACACGGACCACGGCTATGATTATGCTGCTTATTGCCGGGGCAATGATTTTTGGCCGCCTCATGGCAATAAGCAGGGTTCCATTTGAACTTGCTCAAGTGGCTGGCACCCTGCCCCTGCCGCCATTTGCAGTAATGTCGGTTATACTGCTCATATATTTAATTCTTGGCTGTTTTATTGATGCGCTGGCACTGGTTTTACTGACCATACCGATATTCTATCCAATAGCGGTTAATACGCTTGGTTACGACCCGATATGGTTTGGAGTTATAATCGTTTTGACCGTGGCCATGGGTGTAATTACGCCGCCGGTGGGCATGAATGTATATATAATCAAAGGGGTAGCTACTGACATACCACTTGAAGTAATTTTCAAAGGTATATGGCCTTTCCTATGGGCAATTATAATATGTTTGGCGATAATGATGGCCTTCCCGCAATTAGCTACTTTTTTGCCCTGTATAATTTCTTAGCAGAAGAAACCAACCATCTTTTACAGCCACTGAGCTGTTACTGATGATATCTTTTTATCACAAGGCATTTATCGAGCCGGCGCGCTATCTCGTGCCGGCTTACGTGTTTCCAACATCAGCCTTCTATATTCAATACCTCTCGCTTGCCGCAATATTTCTCGCGTAGTTTTGTCTTTTCAATCTTGCCGGTCGGGTTCCGTGGAATCTTATCAAAGAAAACCGTACGTGGTCTTTTATACCTGGGTAAATCCCGACAGAATTCAATGACCATAGCCTTGCTAAGTTCCCTTCCGGGTTTGACCTCCACAATTGCCACAGGAATTTCCCCCAGTCGAAAGTCGGGCATTCCTATTACAGCAACATCCTTAATATCGTCATGTGATTGAAGAAAATCTTCAATTTCCACAGGAAAGATATTCTCTCCCCCTGATATGACAACGTCTTTCTTTCTGTCTACAAGGTAAATGAACCCGTCTTCATCCTGCTTCGCCATATCTCCTGTATAAAGCCAGCCGTTTTTCAGTATATCGCTGGTGGCTTCCGGATTGTTATAATAACCTTTCATAACTCCCGGTCCTCTGATAATCAACTCGCCAACCTTCCCCTTAGGCACAGGACAACCGTTGTCATCCACAATCATTGCCTCCCAGTTAAAGCCAGGCAGGCCGATAGCTCCAACCTTGTGTATATTTTCAATGCCAAGGTGAACGCAGCCTGGTCCGGTTGACTCACTCAAACCATAATTAGTATCGTACATCTGATCCGGAAAATATTTCTTCCATCTTCTGATCAGGCTTGGAGGCACAGGCTGGGCTCCAATATGCATAAGCCGCCACTGTTCAAGGTGATAGTCCTTCAGGTCAACTTCCCCGCTTTCTATAGCGTCAAGGATATCTTGGGCCCACGGTACAAGAAGCCATACAATTGTTGCCCTCTCTTCAGATATTGCTTCAAGAATCCACTGAGGTTTCACGCCACGCAGGATTACTGCCTTTGAACCGACAATAAGACTGCCGAACCAGTGCATTTTAGCCCCGGTATGATACAGCGGTGGAATACAAACAAAATTATCCTCGTGGTTCTGAAGATGATGGCGATTCTCCGTAATGCATGCAGAGACAAGGTTACCATGTGTCAACAAAATAGGCTTGGGATTCCCGGTAGTACCCGACGTGAAGTAAATGGCAGCCATATCATTATCCAAAAATGTCACACTTGGAGCATCGGCAGGAAATTCCCTTATTATTTCATCATAACTTTCGGCTTTATCGGGGCAGTCTTCTCCCACAAAAATAAACTTCTCAACACGGCGGATCTGATCACTTATTTCTTCAATTCTTTCCCGGAACTCAGGCCCGTAAACAAGCACTTTGGCCTCCGCAGCCCCGATACATTTCCTGATTTCTTCTGCGGTAAACCGGAAGTTTAGAGGCACAGCCAGGGCTCCGGTTTTCAAAATGCCAAAATAAACAGGAAGCCATTCCAGGCAGTTCATCATTAGGAGAACAACCTTGTCACCCTGCCCTACTCCGTATGTTAGTAGAGCGTTTGCAAACTTGTTGGCCAGACTCTCAAATTCCAGCCACGTTATTTCTCTTCGCTTGCCTAAAGCCGGCTCACGCTCTATTAAAGCAATTTCATCAGTGTACATTCGAGCATTGCGGGAAAGCATCTCTGTTATCGGCATAAAAAACCTCCTTAAATAGTACGAAAACGACTTCCGCCGGTAAAGCTCATTTAATCATGTTCAACTACACAAAAAAAAATAACCGTCCTTCCATATTTCTTATCCCCTTTTCCTTTTAGATGTCGCAATATTAATATGAATTCTATACGATTGTTTCATTTCCTGCATTAGCCTTTATACTTATGGTTCATTTATAAAATCAATCTTTTGCCCATCTGTGGAAAATACAATCGAACCGATTTGATCAGTCCGGAGTATGGTTACCTCAGCTTTTTGCAGTTTATCTAGCGTGACCTGATGCGGGTGATGGTAGTCGTTTCCTTCACCGACTGAAATAACAGCATACTTGGGACTTACCGCTTTTAAGAATTCCAGCGACGTTGACGATTGGCTACCGTGATGTCCTACTTTTAAAACTTGAGCGTTGACATCAGCGCCACTTGCCAGGATTTCTTTCTCGGATATTTCCTCCGCGTCACCCATAAAAAGAAAAGATACATCCCCATATTTTACCTTAATCACTGCTGAGAAGTTATTAAGGCTTTCATAAGTTGTACCGCACGGCGCCAGTATATTTACTGAAAGTTTGTCATCATTGATTATATTGACACCTGCTTTTGCCGTTGTTACCAGGAGCCCCTTGTTTTTTATCGCTGATAAAACATCACGGAATGTCTGCGTATTGTTAGTAACTTTAGGCATCAGGATCTCGCCGATTTCGAAGTTTTCGATTACAGCATCAAGCGAGCCGATATGATCCTCATGTGGATGCGTGCCAATCAGATAGTCCAGCTTTTTTACACCGTTATTTTTTAAGTAGTTGATTATCGTTGAATCGCTATTATTTTTACCAGCATCCACAAGCATGTTTTTGCCGTTTGGAAACCGGATCAATATTGAATCGCCCTGGCCAACGTCAAGGAAGTGAACTTCCAAGGTATCTGTTTGTTTCTGCGAACCAGCAATGGTAGCCTGTTCATTTCTATTTTTTAAGTTCGCTTCTTTACTTGTATTATTTATACAGCCAGCCAATAATAAGGCAGCCAGAATAAGTAAAACAATTCTCTTCATAATTTACTACCCGGTCAATCCTTAAAAATGCTGTCGGCAATCTTATTAACCTTAGCTCTTAATTTTTTCGTATAATCTGCGTTGATTTTTACGCTGATAAATATTACATCTCCCTCCTTGGCTTCGGGGGGAATAAGAGAAAGGGGCAAATTAAAAGTTTTTCTTTTTTTATATTCAATAATAGCCCAGTCACCCTCAAAACGATCAATTATATACATATGTATCTCCCTCCATTTTTATCATACTACGCTATGCGGTTTTTTTTCCAGATAAAAAAACGCCGCGGTAATGCACCCAAGGCGTTTTTCCAGAAAAGAGTAAAGTTTTAAAAAAGCTAAGAGGAGAGTAATATTTACATTTAGAGGATTAGGCTCTTACTTAGCATTGTTACCCCCTGCAACCTGTTTTCCCCATTCATCACCAAAGGCATCCTTAAACCCACGAAGCGCTGCCTCAATCAAGCCTTTTACTTCCTCCGCTGACAGCTTAAGCCCACACTCGGTAGTTCTGGCAGAAAGCCATGCCGCAGCTTTTTCATACTTTTCTTTGCCATGAATTTCTGTGTAAACCTGTTCTACAAACCTGACAGCCAAGGCGGCCAAGTCCTGCTTCGCTGCCAATTCTTCTTTAATACGTTGAATCTTCTCAGTACCCAGGCGACGACGCAGGTATTCAACAGCAAAAGCAGCTAATGCAGGTACAATGACGTTTAGTAAGCCATTTGTTATTTGCGAAAGTTCTATGGTACTGAGGATACTCTCAATAAAATTTAGTAGCACCTCCATACTATACCACCATAAAATAAATTTAATTATCTTTTTCTAACAATATTACAAATAATAACACTTGTTACTACTATCAACCCCTAGTTAGTAAATTTATAAAACATTACTTGGGAAGCTGTCTTACGAAATACAGTTCCTTCCTACTTTTCTACGTAATTTCAACAAAAACTTATACTATTTCCAGTATGGAGATCGCTAAAACTTTCAAATTCTCCATTAACGATAACACCCTTTACTTCCAGCCGGTCATCGAAAATAACCATGTTTGCACTATAACCAGATTCTATTCTACCAAGCTCAAATCCCATCCCAAGAAATTCCGCGACATATGTGGAAGCCATCCGCAGAGCCTCTTCAATGGGAATACCAATTTTATATACACAATTACGTACTGCTGTCGCCATATCCAATCCCGATCCGGCGAGATTTCCGGTTTCTGTTGTGCATTTTCCGTCTCTACAATGGATTTTGTAATCACCCAGTACGAAGTTCCGACAAGCTTTTCCCACCAGTGGCATCGCATCAGTAATTAAAAATATCTTCCTCCCTTTGATTCGTTTTGCTATATCGATGGCGGCATAGTGCACATGAAAACCGTCAGCGATTATCCCTGCCCACACGTTTTCTGTCTGCAATGCCGCACCAACAAGACCAGGTTCTCTACTGCTTAATTGGGACATTGCATTAAACAAATGGGTAACACATTTTACGCCATTTTCAAAGCATTTGGCTGCGTCATTATATGTTATATTTGAATGGCCCGCGGATAGTAGAACACCAGCCTCTGATAACTTTTTTAAATAATTAGGCCGGACAACTTCCGGCGCGACAGTCAATAGTTTTAATACCTTCATCTCAGCAGCTTTTACCAATTCATTATACTCTTCAGCATTTAGTTCCCTGATATAATTATTATTATGGACTCCCGCTTTTTCTTTATTGATAAACGGTCCTTCTAAATGCAAACCTAAAACTCCGTATAGTTTTTTATCAAGACAAAATTTTACGGCTTCAACAGCCAACATCATTTTTTCTCTAGAATCGCTGATTAAGGTTGGCAAAAAGCTAGTTGTTCCAAACCTCTTATGGGCTTCGTAGATCTGGGAAATAGTATTAACGGTCGGTTCGTCGTTAAATAAATAGCCGCCTCCACCGTTAACTTGTATATCAATGAACCCCGGCGCAATAGATAAACCATCCAGGTTGATTTCGGTTATACCTACGGGTACACCGGACGAACTAACAACGTCAACTATCTTTGCATTTTCGATAATAACAACCTTATCTATAAGTAAATGTGTTCCCGTATATATTTTGCAATTTTTGATAGCAAACATTATCAATCCCTCATCATGGAGTTAAGAACTAATGACGGTAACAACGATCTCCCTGCTCGGCCGTGGGCCGTCAAATTCACAAAGGAAAATATTCTGCCAGGTAGAAAGCCCAATCTCGCCATCTATAACAGGTATGGTTTCACTTGGACTAATCAAACCGGATTTCAAATGTGAATCCCCATTACCATCCTGCTGATCGTGTTCCCAAACGCCTCTAGGGATAATATTTCTCAAAAAATTTACTACATCATTTTGAACACTTGTATCCCAATTTTCCTGAATCATTATCGCTGCCGTTGCACCACGTACATATACATTTATGATTCCGTTTTTCACTTTTGACTCGTAAACGATTTTTTTAACCTCGAATGTAATATCAATCAATTCTTCACGACTGCGAGTTTTAACCGTAAATATCTTTTGCATCTTATTCCTCTGCCTTCAGTTTAATCTATATTGTGTTATCTTCCCTCTTAACGACCGCCACCTAAAGGTGGCGGATTGATCCGGCTAAAGCTGGATAAAAAGTTTATCCATATTGATGATTGCCTTGAATATATAACGACGACCGCCGTTAATAGGCGGTCAAATATTAACATAATTTTCATTAGTTTTATTTCGACAAGGATATTACATTTCCTTCCCCCATGATTAAAGCCAGGTGTTCCGGGGATTAGAATATGAGTATTTGTCTGTCAGACTGTGTGTGCTCCACTATAGCAATTGAGACCTACTAACCTTTTTTAAGATATTTATAAAACACTTTATAATAATTGCTATGGCAATATATATCCCAAAAGAATATAAATATTTCCACTCTATTAACTGATAATAATTCAACCATTTCAATATTGGCTCTGAGACAAATGCGAATATACCAGATAGAACAATATTAGCAATAAGAAACGATTTCCATATATTAAAATATTGATAAATAAGCATATAGGTTACTGGGATTACCGAAACATCGTATACTATAAAAACATCTAACAATGGGATGAGCTGATAGTGATACTCCCAAAGGTCAAGCTCAACACCTATAGCGTCAAATAATGTTGACACAGTCATAATCATTAAGCCGTAGGTCAATATTTCAAATATTCTCTTACGATCAACAAGCATCCACCAAACCAACCAGGGTATAATAGCCAGAGCTAGTAAAAGCCACCACTGCCAGGTAAATAGAATGTCACTTTTCCAACTTTCTCTAAGAGCTATATCGGCTTTATTTTGTATTTCAGATTCTTCAATAAAGGATGGAGAGAGTTCTTTCATAAAAAAGACTCCGTTTTGTAACTCTTAATATAAAGACCTATATCAGTTTGCCAACAAATATAAATTGTTATACTCATAAACTCAGTTAAAATATCGTGTAGAACCTTAACAACCAGTGACTTCCCCTCTCACTGAATTGAGAGGCATCCAAGCCCGCCGCGGACGGTGATGCAGCGGCAAAAACGATGCCTAAATGGAAAACAAGCATGTAAGATTTATAACTAAGGTAAACCCCAGACTTTAGCTATGGGGTCTATGATTGTACTGTTACCATCAGACCTGGCTCAAGACTATGTTTTGGCCCGGTACACAACATGGTCCCCAAAAAGCACCAGCAGTACGCCTACCACGAAACCGTTACCTAATAACGGTCTCAGAAAAACAGGAAAGGTCCCAAGAACGTCTCCCGGCAAAAAGATGAAAGGCAGCCCCATGATCAGTCCATCGTCAAATTCAAATGACCCGGTTATGAATATGAACAGTTATATCAGGGACAAGCTAATCTTTAACGAAAAGGCTGATTACAAAACTGAAAATAGATATAACCAAGGCGGAGATAATTGCCGCTCCAAAGCCATGGACATCAAATCCCTCAATAACGGCAGCGGCAAGCCATAGCATCAGCCCGTTAATCACCAGGGTAAACAGCCCCAGGGTGATTATATTTATTGGCATTGTTATCAATATTATTACTGGCCTGATGATGGCGTTAATAATACCTAAAGTGATAGAGCCGAATATTGCGCCTGGAATGGTAACTTCAAATCCTTTAATGATATATGCTGCTAAAATAATTGTACAAACGTTAAAAATCCACCTTTTCAGCCACCCTGCCAATATATTCTCCCTCCAGATATCATTTTAGCAACAATACATTCTATATCATATTCCTGATTTCATCGCAATGGAACCATTTCTGCCGATATATATATATATATTACTATATGCCATAGTATCCTGGTAGTGTTATACTATAATTGTTAATCGTTTTAACTACACCATTAGGAATCCCTTGTTCCATTCGCAAGCATGGAACAAGCGTGGATACTTGGCGGAATTTATAAATTATATTAGCCGCCTTAAAATTCTAAAAAAGAAGGTATGATGATTATGAAGGTTACAATTAAATCAGGTTCCTATTCCTGGTCTGCAATCATCTTTGATACTCCAACAGGCCGTTTAATCAATGAAGCACTTCCTTTAAGGGGACGGGCTAACCGTTGGGGAAAAGAGGTATACTTTTCCATTCCTGTAGCTGCGCATCTGGAATCAAGCGCCTCTGATATAGTTTCTATGGGTGACTTGGGATATTGGCCCACTGGCAAAGCTTTTTGTATCTTTTTTGGACCAACCCCGGTTAGCATTGGGAGTGAAATTCGGGCAGCCAGCGCAGTAAATGTTTTCGGCCGTGTGGAAGGAGACATAAGCGATTTAAATAATATAATTGATGGTGCTGAATTGATAATTACTAAAGATTAACAAGATCATTTGAAGTTTACTCCCCTTCGCTTTATTTAGAAACGCCAACAAATCATAACCACCGACACATTTTGAATCGGTGGTTATAAAGGCAGCCTACCCTACTATTTGGGTTTTTAGGAGGAGTATTTTTCTATTCACTATCACTTGAATTGTCGTTTATGTTACAACCTGGCCCTCTAAGACCGCGTCCTCCGAAACCTCCGAAACCTTGGCCTTTAGGACCTTGTTCTAATCTTTCAAGGATTTGATCAGCTTGCTCCTGTGTCAACTTACCATCTGTGACCGCCTGGGCAATCTCGGCTTTCTTAAGTTCAAGCATCTTTTCGTGGACTTGATCCATAGTCATACCATACTCAGTGACAATTTCTTCAATTGTTTTGCCTGATTCTATCTCAGCTTTTAGTTCATCCGCCGTAATGCCAAGTATACTTGCTATACCGTCCAGGTTACGGCCATGCCCTTCAGGACCCTGTCCTTTAGGACCCTGCCCACCATTTAGGAAGCCAAACCCGAAGCAAAAACCACTATTTAAATTCGAGGAAATCTCGTCGGCCTGTTCTTGTGTAATTTTGCCTTTTTCGACGGCCTCTTCAAGCATTTGCTGTTTTGTGGCATCCAGGGCAGCCGTTAATTCGCTTTCTTCCACACCAAGGTTTGCGGCTAACTTAGATATAAAGCTCTGGTATATGTCTTCCATAGTAGTGTTATTTGTCTGGTCGGTATTAGCGAAGGACACGCCGGCAACAGCCCCGGCAAGGATAACCATTGCCAACAAAATAGCTCCAAAACGCCATTTTTTTGATTTCAAATAAACACCCTCTTTCATTTTTATCATTCTTGATCATTCGGTGCACCGGTCAATCTTATATTAACATTTCATTGTTACTGTTTCATTTCGATTTTGTGTATTTTTTATTTAAGTTATGTGAACATTTTGCATGTCATGTGTAAAATAAAACGCCCCCCATCGGAGGGCACTTTAATCAACTTGAAAACTTATAAAAACTTTTTACTACCCTTTTCCCCGTTAAATGAAAAAAGTACTGATTTGTTATCCAGAGCCGTTTCCAAATGTATAGGGTGTCCCCAAAGAGTATACAAGTAGGGGATTGTTTTTTCAACATAATATACATCTAGCTCTACCCCTTCATAATGATGTTTCAGGTAAAGCTCCCCACGCTTGTTATAATCTCCGTCTTGTACTGTAATATAAGGGTGACCGCCATTAGTCAGACTGGAAACAAGACCATCACGTACTACTTCCCAATCTTTTTCTACTATCTTCCATTCATGGCCAATTTTTTTGTAAAGATATAAATCCATTTCTTCAACTAATTCTTTAGTTAGATAATTACGTAAAAAAGAAATATCATTTTCAGTAGCCCGGACTTCAAATATTTTTTGTTTTCCTTCTCCTCCTGACCTGCCGTACCGTTCCTTTTCCTCGGCAGTCGGGTTATCCCAGCGTTTTTCAATATCCTCAAAAATCTTTAGGCCGATGGTATAAGGGTTAATACGAGTGCGTGAAGTTTGAATGATTCCAGAGTGCATTTTTGCAAACTCAATCGTCTCCATTTCATTTAGATTTATTTCGCGCATAATTCGTAAATGCCAGTAAGTAGCCCATCCCTCATTCATGATTTTTGTTTCCAACTGAGGCCAGAAATAGAGCATTTCCTGTCTGATCACCGACATAATATCCCGCTGCCAGTCTTCTAATTCTTTACTGTGTTGAATGATAAACAGCATTAGATCTTTTTCAGGCTCAAGCGGGAATTTTTTTACTTTTTCACAGTCTTCGCACACATCCTTATGAACCTCGTCCAGTTCCCACAAGTCATCGTAAGGAGTTTCCGGACGTTCAACATGGCAGCTTCGCTTATTTTCTTTCTGCCGGCTTTTTCGCACATCCTCCCCCTTTTTTATCATTATCCTGGGTTCGATGTGTTCTTGTATGGATAAGGCAGCATCAATAAACGATTCCACCTTAGTTCGCCCATATTTAAATTCATACTCTCTAAACCGTTCAGCCGCTGCGGCCATAGATTCCACCATGTCCCGTGAGGTGTTCTTAAAATATTCATTGTTTTTAAAGAAATCGCAATGAGCAAGGACATGCGCCATGACCAGTTTGTTCTGAATTATGCTGTTGCCTTCAAGCAGAAAAGCGTAGCATGGGTTGGAATTGATCACCATTTCATAGATACGGCCAAGGTTATAATCGTACTGCGTTTTCATTTTATGGTAGGCCTTGCCAAAAGTCCAGTGTGAAAAACGGGTAGGCATTCCATAAGCACCGAAAGTATAAATAATATCTGCCGGGCAAATTTCAAAATACATATCGTAAAAATCCAACCCAAATTCTTTAGCCTTGGCATTGATCATCGCCAAAGCATCTTCCAAAATCTTTAATTCGTCCTTTGGATTCATGTTAAAATCCTCCATAAAACGAGACATATCAGTTGTAACTTTCCATATTCCCTAGTTTACGGGTTATTTAACCACCTCACCGTTCTGGCTGAAAAATTTTTTCAAGGCGGGATAAACACCACTCTTATCTTTGATAGTTACACTGGTAAATTTAGGATTATTGATCCTTTTAAAAGCCGTCCTTAAAGTGCTGGTGTAGTAGTAGGCCCCCTCGATCTCACCGTAACCAACCATGTTACAAACATTAAGGAGATCGTTAATTAGTTTAATACAATTATCATTATCTGAAACCAGATTGTCACCGTCTGAGAAGTGAAAAGCGTAGATGTTAAAATCCTGAGGACTGTACCGCTTTTCAATAACATCAAGAGCTAATTTATAAACCGATGAACAGCGGGTACCACCGCTAGTCCCCTTGGTAAAAAACTCCTCCTCGGTTGTTTCTTTCGCTTCAGTATGGTGAGCCAGGAAAACAATCTGGACATTATTATATTTTGTACGTAGAAAACGAACCATCCAAAAGAAAAAACTGCGGGCAATGTACTTTTCAAAGGGGCCCATTGAACCAGAAGTATCCATCATAGCAAGGACAACGGCATTGGATTCAAATTTGTAAGTATTATCCCAAGTTTTATAACGCAAATCCTCAGGGGTAATACCATGCAATCCCGGTTTTCCTTTTAAAGCATTTCGTTTAATTACTTCGATAATGGTCCGCTTGCGGTCAATATTGCTAGCTATCCCTTTCTTTCGTACATCCTTAAATTCCACCGATTCTGAAGCAAGTTCCGGTTTCTTTTTTTGTTCCAGATTTGGCAGACCGAGATCTTCAAAGATCATCTCCGCCAACTCTTCAATAGTTACATCGGCCTCATAGTAATCAACGCCAGGCTCTTCGCCGGCCCCCTTGCCCTTACCCTGACCTTGTTGGGGATCAGTGTAAACTACATCGCCCTTCTTGCTTTTACCGTCCCCATGACCGCTATGTTTTTGCTTACCATAGTCAAAACGGAAATGGAATTCATCTAAGGAGCGTATCGGTACTTTGACCACTTTACGGCCGTCGTGCATGATAATACTTTCCTCGCTAACAATGTCTGCGAGGTTTTTCTTTATCGCTTCCCGTACTTTTTCCCGGTGCCGCTCCCGGTCAATCTCTCCCTTACGGTGAAGTGACCAGTCTTCCCTGGAGATCACAAAATCTCCGCCGGACACGGCAAACCCCCCTTAAAACATCTTTTTACTATTAACACAGGCATTACATTATATGTGTAATCAGTTAATAAATGTAACATGCTCCCGTGAAAAAAGTTAACCCGATACATTATAAATATTTAAAAAGCCGGTAAGTTTTACTTCCGGCTTTAGACAGTTACCAACAGTTCTGACATCGTAATTCAGACGCCCATGAAGCTTCGCTTCACCATCAGATGGATGAAAATGGTAAAGATTTATTTTCAGGGCAGTAGATAGATACAACATCCATATAAATACCACTCGTCAATATTTTTTTCAATTATAACCCAATATTTTAACGATTGAGTAAACTGCCGACATATTTTAGTAATTCATTAGCGCAAGTCGGACAGTACCCGTGCTCTGCTATCAATCTGGCGCTAACCTCGTTTACCCGTTTTAATTGTTCAGCATCGGGTGTCTTGGTGGAAGTAGTAATTTTGACTACGTCTTTCAGGTCAGCAAATAGCTTTTTTTCAATGGCTTCCCGCAAGCGTTCGTGGGAATTGTACTCAAAACGCTTGTTTTTGCGGGCATAGCTGGAAAGCCTGATTAATATTTCTTCCCGGAAAGATTTCTTGGCACCTTCAGAAACACCTATTTGCTCCTCGATAGAGCGCATTAACTTTTCATCCGGATCCAATTCCTCGTCAGTAATAGGATCTTTTAGCTTGAGACCGTTACAATAAGCTTCAACATTATCCAGATAGTTGTTAAACAGTACTTTGGCCGACTCTTCATAGGAGTAAACAAATGCCTTTTGCACTTCTTTTTTAGCCATTTCGTCATACTCTTTCCGGGCTACCGAGATATGATTCAACAGGCGGTCTCTTTCTTCTTTCGTGATGGACGGATGCTGGTCCAACCCCTCTTTTAAAGCGCGTAGAACATCTAACGGATTAATACATCGAGTTGAACTGCGAATCAGCGCAGATGAAAGGCGGTTTATTACATAGCGGGGATCGACTCCGCTCATTCCTTCATCAATAGCTTCCGTATGAAGTTCGTGCAAGTCTTTTTGTTTAAACCCTTCAACATCTTCACCGTCGTAGAGCTTCATCTTTTTCACTAGATCCATACCCTGTTTTTTGGATTCTTTAAGCCGTGATAATATTGAGAAAATACTGGCCACCCGCAGGGCGTGGGGTGCGATGTGAATATCCCGCAGGTCACTTTGCTTAATCAACTTTTCGTATATCTTCACTTCATCGCTAACTTTCAGGTTGTAAGGTATTTTCATGACAATGATCCTGGATTGCAGGGCCTCATTTTTTTTATTACTAATAAATGCTTTATACTCATTCTCATTTGTATGAGCTACAATCATCTCATCCGCATAGATCAATGCAAAGCGGCCAGCCTTGAAGTTTCCTTCTTGAGAGAGGCTAAGGAGGTTCCACAAAAATTTTTCATCACACTTCAACATCTCCTGGAATTCCATCATACCTCTGTTGGCTATGTTTAATTCACCGTCAAAACGGTAAGCACGCGGGTCCGACTCTGACCCATACTCGGCTATTGTGGAAAAATCAAGGCTTCCGGTTAAGTCGGCAATATCCTGTGATTTTGGATCTGAAGGGGTGAACGTACCAATACCAACCCGGTTATCTTCAGACAGAAACACCCTCTCTACAGGTACTTTTTCAATATTACCAGAATACTCTGTCTCTACCATAAGCCGGCATGACGGGCATAGTTCTCCTTCAATGTATACATTATACTCTTTTTGAAAATCATCTCTCAATTCTTTTGGAATCAAGTGCAAAGGCTCCTCATGCATCGGACATCCCTTGATCCCATAAACCGCTCCTTCGTCAGTCCGGCTGTACTTCTCTAAACCTCTTTTCAGCATAGCCACCAGGGTTGATTTACCCCCACTTACCGGTCCCATTAATAACAAGATACGCTTTCGCACATCAAGACGGCGCGCAGCCGGATGGAAATATTCTTCAACGAGTTTTTCCAGGGTTTTATCAAGTCCAAAAATTTCGAAGGAAAAAAAATTGTATTGTTTTGTGCTTTCTTTTTCTTCTACGCCTGCAGACCTGATCATTTTATAAATCCTGGAGTGGGCAAGCTGAGATACACAGGGCCTTTCTTTCAGAACTCCAAGGTAATCCTGGAATGTCCCTTCCCAGGCAAGCTGTCTTTCTAAGGAGCGGTATTCTTCCAAACGCCTAAGAAAATTCATTGTTTCACTCCTTCCCATCGATTTCGATCTCTCCAGCTACTATCCAGGTAAAGTCTAATTTTGCATGAATAATACATTATATGCAGCGTTAGCAAAAAGAAGAATGGTAGCAGGCAACAGGAAAAACGCTATAACTTTTAATATTCATCATTAGAAACTATTATTTAGATATTACAAAGAATAAAAAAAGCCACAAGAAATTTTGTGGCAAACAAAACCATTATTATTTATTTAAAATAAACTCCAGAACTACCAGGTGACAGGTATCACCACTTTATCCAGCTCTTTGCCATCTTTAGGGCTTTTCCAAAAAACCTCCACCGTCCCTTTACCAGGTGCTCCAGCATGAAAACTTAAAGGGAGGATAAAATCCCCGCGTCCGGGAGCACCCTGCGCAGCAGCAGCAAACCCACTGGCCATTTCTCTCCCTGAATCATCCATCAGTCTGGCGCTTACCATTGCCTCGAATACCCTGGCGCTGCCCCTCACCTCTAAAGGTGTCGCCACTACTTGGCCGGGTGTTGGGTTTGTCACCCAAATGGCTGGTTCATTAACTCTTGAAACATCTTTAAAAAAGGGTTGCGAATATAGTCCCACATGCCCCCACCAATTCATAGCTTCCTGATCTAGTTTGCCTTCCACTAGGAAGGATACCTTTTGAATACCCGGATGTTCAGTAATAGTGTTTACTATGCTTTGTAGACCCAGGGCTTCTCCTGAAGCTCCAACGTTAGCGCGAAGTACTTCCCGGGAAAAATCTACTGTGGCCAAACCGTCCTGGACGGAGATGCCCCGGATCTTGGTGCCCGATGGCAACACCCGTGTCGCACCCGGGGTAACCGGGTTGGTGTTAATCAACTCTTCCAGAGCCGCTTTGATTACTTCTTTTGTATAGGGTACCTGATGCACTTCCCGGACAAGATAGGCATCATCGGCAGTGATTTTAACATAGTACGTCGGCAGGTTTATTTTTTGATCATTTTGTGTAACCTCACCCTGAGAAGGGGGTGTAACCGGTGCTTGCTCCCTTGCAGGCTGGTTACCAGCCAAGGGCACACATGCGGCAACGGCTGATAACAGTAATATCAAAGTCAAAAGAATACCGGTAACTTTGGTTTTTTTGCTCTTATAAAATATCAAGTTACGATCCCCTTTCTTCCAGCATGATATTATCAGGCAAGCAATGAATTACCTTAGTCGCCGTATAAGTTCAGCGATTCATGGTACAGATGACATACATGGATCATCAACACCCTCCTTCGCGGCCAGGCGGTCAACAATTCTGTGAACAGGCCATAAGGCGGTATAAGTGGTAAAGAGAAAAGTACTGCCGGCACACCCTGCCAACGTATTATTAACAGCCGACTTGATGTTCTTATTAACAGCAATCTTTTCAACTGGAATACCCGCATATTTTAAACGGAGCGCAATCTCCTCACTCCTTTGACCGGAACAATTAAAGCGCAAATAAGACCGGTGATCTGAACCCAGCAATTCAAAGTCCACGTCCCACAGCCAGGAAATATCAAGTCCGTCGGCCTCGTTATCGTTGATGGCAATAAATATATCTTTTGTTCCTTCCGCATTATGTAAAGCGGCAATTGCTTCATTGAAACCAGTGGGGTTTTTTACCAGAATTAAAAAAGCCGGTTTACCATGATAGCTAAATCTTTCCATCCGACCGGCTACAGGTTGATATTTACCTAGACTGTCCAAAATAATCTTAATGTTAATACCCAAGTGCATCCCTACTAATAATGCCGCCAGAGCATTATAGACATTGTACAGGCCTTGGGTATGGATAGTCATTGACATACTCTCGTTGTCATAAATAACACGACACCTTGTGCTCCCTTTAGCAGCCACTGGTTCTAACGCCTCCACAACGGGGTCGGGTCTTTCAAAATAACAGCCGGGACAGCGATAATCACCCAACTGTCCGTAATGAAAGTAATCATAAACTAGTTGCGTTCCGCAAAAAGGGCAAAACTTAGCCTCCCTGGTTTGTGAACTGGTTCTAATACACTGCCTATGCTTGCCCAACCCGTAAAATACTGACGGTAATCCTGTATTCTTTGCAAATTGCGCCACAAGAGGATCATCTGCGTTTAATACAAGAGTGGTGTACTTAAGCGTTACCAAAGCGTCACGGATAACCCTGATAATCTTATCCAACTCCCAATAACGATCAAGTTGATCACGGAAGAAATTCGTCAAGACCACAACACCGGGGGTGACTTCCGCCAGCACCGCTGGTATTGACGCCTCGTCCACCTCAAGAACGGCATAGTCGCAATCAACACTTCCCCCTATCCCTGCATTCATAATAAAGCTTGTGGTAACACCGGTAATCATGTTCGCCCCTTCCCGGTTGGCAATAATATTGTAACCGGCATCTAAAAGTATTTCCACGATCATGTTGCTGGTTGTAGTTTTACCGTTAGTACCGCTAACCACAATTATCTTTTTGCGCACCTGAACAGCCAGTTCACGTAACGAATCACGATAGAACTTGCGTGCAACCAGACCGGGCAGTGAAGTACCTTTATAGCCGCGGAGCCGGCTGAGCCAGAATGCTGTTTTTCCGGCTAAAATGGCAGCAGACAACCTTAATTTCAATTTATGACTCCCCTTTTACTCGCGCCGATAGGTCAAGTTGACCGGTTCCATAATCAGACTGTTTTTGGAATATAGAAACTCCCAAAAAGCTTTTCTTTATAATCTTACCCTTCGCAATAAGGTGATCCACATGGGCAAATATTTCAGAAACGCCCAAGTAGATCTCAAATCCACTAATATGCGGGTAACAAACCCTCATTAACTGGTAGACACTGAGACTGTTATTTTCCAAAATAGAGGTAATCACCTTTAGCCGCTCTCTGTGATGCTCTCTAGCTTTTTTCACTGCTTCCCGGCTATTGTTAATATCTTCTCCATGTCCAGGTAAAATAAGACGCGCATCAAGGTTTTCCAGTATTTCCAATCCATTCAAATATTGTTTGAGTGTAGGCAACCTCTTGGTAAAATTACCAGGGTCCGGCTCCATATTCGGATTTGGTGTAATATGTTTGAGGATGAAATCGCCGGCCAGTAAACACATACGGTCCTGATCATAAAGACAGATATGACCGTCAGAGTGGCCGGGCAAGTGCAGCGTTATAAGAGCTCCGCCTTCAAATTTCAATACCTCTCCGCCACATAACGCTGTTACACCCCTGTCAGGCAGCAATGGTTTTTCAACAGGATCAAAATCATTCAATATTTCTTTCAACGCTTTTGTCGGCAAACCAGCCTCCTGAAAAAAAGAAAGCCGTTCCTGATAAAAATCGTAATCAAGGGTCAGCTTACGAATCTCAAATTGATGAATATAGATCTGCGCTCCGGCAATTTCACCCAGCCAGCGCGCCAAACCGCTGTGGTCTGAATGACTGTGGGTGAGTACAACTCTAGAGATGTCTGTCAAATCAACACCCAGAGAGGCTAACCCCTCAACAAGGGATTGTTTCGCTTCCGCTGTTTCAGGACCCGGATCTACCAGAGTATAAGGCTGGTTCTTCACTAAATATGCATTAACCGGACCGACTGGATAAGGTGTATGAACAGGTATTTTATATATTTCCAGCATAGTTATGCCCTGGTAGGAGCGATTATAAAACCTGAAAAATCGCCTCGGGGTTCTTCCCATTCAATTTCCAAATCTGAAACAGATGCTCTTGGAGGTCCTTGACGGCACCAGTCAATCATTTTTATAACATCTTCCTGCTCACCTTCAAAAATTCCTTCAACTTTACCATCAGGCGTGTTTTTTATCCAACCGGTCAATTCCATGGCTATGGCCTGCTCCCGGGCTTTAGCCCGATAATACACACCCTGTACCCTCCCGCTAATTATCACGTGTGCCCGAACTTTAGACATTTATCTAATCAATACCTCTTTTCAAATGTTTTAACACTACATAATTAATTATACCAAAAAAAATGTTAAAAATTAAATAAAATTACATTACATTATAAGGAAAGATCTTTATTAATCCTCGTTTACATCTTTTTTTCTGCTGGTGGACTTTCATCATCTATACCGCTGAAGCTTTTATAAATAACTCCATCGTCGCCTACCTCGTAGGGGATATCATCGACGTCTTCGGTGCCCCTTCCTTCATTTGGATCAAACGTGGAATACCCGTAATACGTCCCTCCTCTTGACCACTCGTCGTTAGTTTCGCTATAGCGGGCTACCTCCCGCCAGGCGTCTTCACCGTCATATCCTACGGCTTCGGGATCGTCCGTAAAGGTCCTGGCAAAGGGTTTACCCAACACTTCCTCTTCAACAGGACGCACGTTCTGGTCGGTAATCTTCTCCTCCGCTTCTTTACATTCCCGGCACATAGTCGCATAAGGAACGGCTTCGAGCCGCTCCTGTTGGATCCCCTTGCCGCAAACGTCACAAATACCATAAGTACCTTTATTAATCTTTTCCAAAGCGTTATTTACTGCTGCTAAAGTAAGCATAGCATTTTCACGCAGGGCAAAATCCTTGCTCCGCTCAAATACCTCGGAACCAATATCCGCCGGGTGATTATCGTAAGTGGATAGTTCACTAATAGAATTTCCAAGCGGCACCCCCAACCCGTTATCATCAAAATATTTGATGCGGTCGGCCAAATTTTGCTTTAATGCTTGAAGCTTATCTTTGAATTGTGAATACTGTTTTTCCTGCATCATATACCTCCGTGATTTTTATTATTTTACATATAGTATGGCGTGGTGCTTACCTACGGGCTCATGTTCGCCCTTTAAATTGTTCGAGCTCCTTCACACTCGGGCTCGGTCAAACTCGCTCGCTTCGCTCACTCAAACAGTTCCCTCGCTATTCCGAGTGTTCACTCGCTCCTTGAATAAAGCTCAAAATCGCCCTCAAGGTAAGCACCGCGACATATTGAACAGTCTTTTCATACTCATTTATTAATTTACGTGCCTACCTTGAGCTGGACCATCCTCACTATTTCAGCGATAAAATTACCGATCAATGGCAAATTAAGCATAACCAAAATACGCAAAAAATATAAAACCATAGCGCCTAGAATAGTAAATCCGATAGCTATGCCAACCCCCCTGGCCAGTCCCGCGATAAAATTTATATACATCAACCGCCAGGGATGATCAAGTAGCTGAACATATTCGGCAAGTTTCATCTTCTCCATACTTACCGCCAGATTGGTTATCTTGTCCTGAAGAACTCTTATTAGCCGGTTTTCTTCACTATCCAAAGGGATCACCCTTTTAATCTTAATTGATCGGCAGCACCGGCATACCGGCAGGCTTAGCACTATTGTATCCCGCAAGCCCCAAAAAAATTGAGAAGGGACAGCTAAATTTGCTGTCCCTTCCGCTTTTATTCTAAGCAGTGTTCATACCAGACTAGTTGACTTCTCAAATTGACACGGTAATTCACTTCGTTTCGCTCTTTATTTGATAAATCCTTTTCCTCACCCCCCTTATTCATGTTTTCAATTTAAATATATGATCATAGGGTTTGAACTTTCCTGGTAATATTATGTTTACTTTTTGAGCAGACTAGGTTTCCTATATTGCGGGCAGCCGCATGACTGGTCCGGATCAATCCTGGCCAGGGCATTAAGTAAAATGTTTCCGATTCTACCCGGCTCATTGTAAAAAATACTGGACATTTCTTCATAATCCCATTCTTTGATTACACCTTCAGCATAATTTACCACCATATCCAGCCGCCCGTAGCAAGCGCCAATTTCGCGGGCTAAATAAA
>JGI12104J13512_1000827_pt1 | contig 25807 bp, 32 predicted proteins | sample TerdegcTABiofilm_FD_13512 | JGI IMG/M metagenome (IMG submission 13512)
GAACAGCAAAGGCCATCCCTATTCCATTACCACGAGCCATGTCTGCCGCGCTACCGGTGCGAGACGGAGCAGTGGTTGGTTTGCGATTTGGCGAAGGATCGGGTGGGGTGGGTGATGGAGAGGGTATGGGATTAACAATACTTAACTAAGATTAAAGGAGTAAATTTTTAAACATAGAATTAAATACAATGTTAATTTCAATTGTTATAATCTTAAGGAGATTGGTTAAATGAAAAAAATAAGCCTTAAAGGAAGGTCTTGGCTAAAAGGTTTACACCTGTTTTTTTGTGGTACATGGATAGGTACCGGAATTTCAATGATGATTCTTGGCTTTTTCAAAGGTAATACACCTAACGGCGATGAGCTTTTTGCCGTTAATGCGTGCATTAAGCTGTTAGATGACTTTGTAATTATCCCATCAGCATTTGGTGCCCTAATCACAGGGGGGTTATTATGCTGGTTAACTAATTGGGGGTTTTTTAAGTTTAACTGGATAATTCTAAAATGGATTACAACAGTAGCTCAGATGATATTCGGGACTTTTTGGCTGGGACCATGGACGAATGGAGCATTTAATATTTCTGATGTGGAACGTGCTTTGGCTCTTCAAAATACAACATATTTGCATTTCAGACAGATGAATAATCAGTGGGGTACTGTACAGTTATTGCTATTAATAGTGGTTGTATTTATCTCAGTTTTTAAGCCGTGGGGGAAAAGGGGAATAAATGAAAAAACCAGGGCAACAGATTGACAGAGTTACCCCCCCCTTCATCAGGGGGGGTATGCTGATTTCTTTCCTTAACATCGGAGGATATAGCCCAACTGAAGAAGCAGGAGTAAAATGAGCAACATTGAAAGTATTTATAGTATATATTGTTAGTAGATTTCCAAGGCCTGTTTCAAGGTTTGAGCTGGTTAGACTGGTTTACTGCTTTGAATACTATTATCATCTTACAATGAATTGCTGCTTTTCCGATCTAGTGTTTATTAGGGATCACTACGGTCCATTTACATGGGCCATACCAAATACTGTTGATAATCTTGCCGGAATCGTTGCATGTGAAACTTATTATACTCATTATGGCAATCTTGCCTATCGACACACTATATTATCGACCATAGGAAAGCGGACGAAGTTATATCTGGATTGCCCAGAATTGCGAGTATTGTGGCAGACTGTACCATTGAAACACTTAAAGATAAAAGTTTAGATGAAATAAAACTAATTGCCTATAGAACTGCTCCAATGGAAAGAATAATAGAAGAAGAAAATAAAAATGGTAATCTATTTGGAAGGGGAATTAACATGTCCGAGAGAAAGCCAATTTTCAAGGCTACCAAAGCTGAACTTGAAGCGGCGAGGGCAAGAAGGAACAGAATTCCCCGTGGAACAAATGAAGAATATTATAAGAATTTTTTAACAGAGAAAGAGCAAGGCAATGTTTTCCGTAGGAGGGCAAATAAGTGGCTCCTGGATTAGTAAAATATTCTTCTCTTGCCGACCTTGCAGACCACCGTTCTTTTGAATTTGGGCAGGTTTATTTAATGGTTGATGAATTAATTGATATACCTGACGCCGATAGCCGATAGAGTTGTTAATGGGAGAGAGGAGAAACCATTAAGGCCGATAGTAATTGTTTCCAACAATGACCAGAATTATAATCCGGTCATCAAATCTGGATTTAATTTATATGGTCGGGGGAGGACTGAGCCAGTTCTTTTTTCTGTGAAGTTTTATCATTGCATCAAAACCTTTATAATCATCGGTCAAGATATTCCAAATCAGGTTTCTGACGTCATCCCTTATTGAAGAGGTTAATGCCCGCATATCGAGGTTCAATCCAAGCCTGTAGACTTCTCTTAGACTGTTGGCAATCTCATCATCTTGAATTATAGTATTGGGTTCAATTTGCTTTCCTATAATATCAAGGTTTTTCCGTTGAGGTACAGAAGGTACCTCTATCCCTTCTTTGTGCATAAACTTCTGTAACTTTTCTATGTGGGGAATAATAAGCATTTCGACACCACTATTTATTGAATTTTTAAGTTCAATGTCTTTAGCCTGAGCTAAATAGCTCTCTATCAGAGTTAACCCAATTACCTTAAATCTGGTGATATCCCATAATCCTAATGCCTCTCCCCAATTCATTTTATTCAATTGCTGTTCTGAAAAAATATTGGTTAAATTTGTTAAGTTCAAGATTGCACCTTCCCCATCTTTTTTTATTTATTATTGCATATTACCTTAAGAATATAAGTTGTTTATCAAGTTTTTTGCTCACTGGCTTGGCACCGGCGCTGGTACAGAGTGACTAATAGCACTTTACAGGAGCAAAGGCCTTCTCTATTGCATTGCCGTGAGCCAGAGCTACCGCGCTATCGGTGTGAAACGGAGCTATTTATAGATTAAACTGGCAAAAAGATGGGAGACCTTAAACACAGTAGCTTTAGCCGAGGGTGTTCCACCTTAGAACATCCCTTTGTTTTAACTGGGGGTGTCGGTATAAACCCGATCTCAATTCGTCACCCGGTGAGAGAAAGGTAAAAATTAGAACAGCCGGTTGTTCCGGCTGTTCTAATCGATACAATTATATATAAAAGAAATCTTTTATCCTATAATTTTATCAAGTTGGTTGCTTGCGGCCCTTTATTACCCTGAACGATGTCAAACTCAACATTCTGTCCCTCATCCAGTGTTTTGAAGCCGTCTGCCTGAATTGCGGAAAAGTGAACAAAAACGTCATTCCCTTCAGGGGTTTCAATGAATCCGAAGCCTTTGTCCGCATTAAACCATTTTACTTTACCTGTCAAATATCTTACCTCCTAATACTACCTCAAATGAGGCGAATAACAACAGTATACACTTTTCCCAGAAAAAAGCAAGATAATTCCGAAGATTTTTTTACCTTGCCGCAAAATTAGGGGCGTTTAAATGACACCCATCAAAACATCAAGACCAAAAGTCACCTTTCGGGAATAGTTTCCCATGGTATTATTAACCATTTCCGCTCGAAAAACATATTATGTTTTAGACCGAGGTGCACCAGATAATTTAACCCGGAAGGAGGGAATTCAAATGGGATGCGGATATGACGAGGAGAGGGAATGCAATTGCCGCCTTGAAATTAAGGACAGTATTGTTGTGATAATTTGCGGTGAGGTAGATGTTGATGGGTTAAGAAAAAGCCTTCAAACAGCTTTAGAAGTAAAAAACAGTAAATAAGGGTCTGTGGTCCTTCTGGAAAGCCGTGGCATATATAACATCACGGCTTTCTTATTAGCAATTTAAGAGGAGCAAATTATCAATAACAGGAAGAGGTTTATCTGCTAACGTAAGGGTTGGTGAAAGGAGATAAGTTATGTTTTCCAATGAAGATTTTATTAGGCAATCACTGGATTTGCACCTGTTCTTTTTAAGGATAATGAAGGAACACTCCTTCTTTCTGGAAGGAGGATTCACGCCTGTGTGTTCAAATTTGGCCAGTCAGGCGGATGCATTCAAGAAACAGTTTGAAGATTTATTAAAAGAGGCTGTGTCACTCGCCGACGGATTTATCAGCCCTGATGTTGCGTCTTCAGGGGAAATAGTCACTGAGTTCACACTAAACGCTGAGAAGGCATCAGAATTCTTCACCGGCATTACCATTGATACCAGTCTTACCACAGCGGAACTTGCTCTAACTAAGGGGATGCAACAATTAAATACTCAAATGCTGACTCAACGGGTTGTTGATTTAAACCAGAGAGCAATTACCATTACTCAAGATTTGATTAATTTTAAGACAATAGTGCTGAACGGTGTTTTGGCTTGTAGGCTTTTTACATTCAATTACCCGCTCTTAATTGACCATATTCGCAGGGAAGCGATATTGTTTGTTACTTTGCTCACAAGATTGCAACAAAGAGTAATGGTTGATATAGCAGGATTTGCAGTTGAGCAGGAATCTTTTTGGAACAGGATTATGGCCGAACATGCGAAGTTTATCAGAGGTCTTTTAGATCCCACCGAGGAGGCTTTATTTGAAATAGCCAATAATTTTGGGAAAGAGTTTGATGTGCTTACAGCAAGGGCAATGGCTACACACAACCAAGTTACTCTTTTACCTCCGGTTACCCGGGAAAGCTTAAATGCGACTGTAAGAATAAGGGATTTCAAGCGGCAAGGTACAGAGGGTATTCTAGCATGTAAAATCAGATCCATTATTCTGCCTCTATTAGGTGACCATGTGCTCCGGGAAGCAAATCATTACCTGCGATTATTAAAAACTTTTAGGACAGTTTAAATATAATGAGAGAATGGCTGGTTGAGCCGCCCCGGTCATTGACCGGAAGGAACTGGTTGATGACCCGGGGTACTGAGAAATGCGATTAATATAGTATAGTGGTTTGGTATAAAAAAGAGCCCGCGGGCTCTTAATGTTAAACGGCAGATATAAATTTTTAATCGTATGTGTCACTATTATTTGTTATCTTTGTCTTTATCTTCTTTAACCGAGAAATCCATTGGCGGCATATGGGTTTCCTGCGCCATTCCGGATACCATGCCTGGTGACTGCACCGGCGCTTCCGCAAACTGCGCGCCGGGGAAGTATGGACTTCCGGGAGCACCACTTGGGGAGCCCACCTGAGGTCCAGCTACGCCGATAAATTGCTGACCTGGGCAGACGAAGCCGCCTAGTACGCCGCACTGTGAACCACCAAATTGGAAGGGTCCGCAAGGCAACCCAAACTGAAATGGTCCACAAGGCTGCCCGAACTGGAAGGGTCCACATCCGAACACAAAAGGTCGGCAGCCGAATTGGAAAGGCCCGCAGGGCTGCCCGAACTGAAATGGACCGCAGAGGAATATCGGGCATCCGCCGCCGGCTGAGGGAGGACCAGGAACGTATCTGCCCGGACAGGCAAATGAAAACGAACAGAAATCCGGTGGCCTGCAGATATAACTCTGACGGCAAGTGAAAGCAGGAAAGCCGGTGCAGGCAATTTCCGCTTGCGGATCGCTTCCCATAAATTGAGCGCCGGTATAAGCAATTTGCTCCTTGTAATCTCTTAATTTTTGCGCGAAAACCTCCATATTTTCTTCGCTTAGAGAACGTTTTAAGGGTTCCCAGATAATTTGGATAATGCTGACAGGAATTGTCCCAACGCCACTATCGGTTTCAAAACTTACGAATTCCTGGTCGATTGCTATTACTGTGCCATTAAGTATTCTTCCATTAGTAAGTTCAAGTATAATTTTCTTGCCTTTATTGGCTTTAAGTCGCGCCAACAATTAGAGCCCACTCCTTTCATGGATATTTCATCCTACTATGTAAGTTTATGTTGCAATTAGTTAATTGGTTAATATTTATGAATCGCTGAGGGCAGGAATTTTTACTGCACTGGTCGAATTATATTTGTTTGTGCCGCGTATTGGGTACCCGGCCGTTAGAGCGCGTTTAGAAAAAAAGGGCTGTATCCTTTTTGTATGCAGTCTTTCGGGTTATAATAGACTCAAAGTATTAAAGCAACTGCAAGGATGTGTTAAAGTGCATGAGTGGGCGCTGGCGGAATCGATAGTGTTTACCGTTAATGAAGAGGCTGCTAAAGAAAAGCTCAAAGATATAACCATGGTTAAAGTCAAAGTGGGTGAATTGCAGCAAATAGAATTGGATATATTTATGTTTGCCCTGGAAAATATCCTGCCATTATCCAGCATACCGCTAAATATGGCCAGGATAGATATTGAGATTGATGAAAGCACTTTGAAATGCAATGTTTGTCGGAATGAGTGGAATTTTCGGGATGCCGCCGGCAAGCTGCCGGAAGAAGAGTCGGAAGCGATTCATTTTATTCCGGAAGTGGCGCACATTTATATGAGGTGTCCCCGCTGCGGCAGTCCTGATTTTGAGATTGCCAAAGGGCGCGGGGTCTGGATAGATTATATTGAAGGGGAGAGATAATGGACCCCAGGCTAAATATCATTGATAAAAGATTTGAGAATGTGAAAAGAATAATCGCCGTATCAGGGGGGAAAGGGGGCATCGGCAAAAGCCTGACTGCTTCCGCCCTGGCCCTGCTCTTGACAAAACAGGGTTTCCGGACCGGCCTGCTGGACCTGGACTTTTGCGGTCCTTCCGATCATGTGATCCTGGGCATTGAAGGGGTTTTCCCGGAAGAGGACAAGGGAATTATTCCCCCGGAGGTTCTCGGCATCAGGTTCATGTCGATTACTTATTTCGCCGGCTACAATCCTGTCCCGCTGCGGGGGAGCGAAGTTTCCAACGCGATTATAGAACTGCTCGCGATAACCAGGTGGAACGAGTTGGATTTCTTAATCATCGACATGCCGCCGGGTACCGGTGATCCGGCCTTGGATATTATCCGTTTGATTAAAAGGGTGGAGTTTCTTATTGTTACCACCCAGTCGCGGGTAGCCCTGGCAGTGGCGAAAAAAGAGCTGCAAGTGCTTAAGGAGCTTGGGATACCTGTGGCCGGTGTGCTTGAAAATATGCGGTTAAAAGAACAGTCAGCCGTAAAGGAAGAGTTGAGTTGTTTCGAGGTTCCCTTTTTAGGCTCAATATTGTTTGATCATAGCCTCGAAGATGCTCTTGGAGACCCGCTTAAACTGCTGAAAACGGATTTTGCCGTTGAATTGGAGAAAATAGTGAAGGCTCTGTGCTGAAGATTTGGGGGATTGGCGGCAGTGACGCGACAGGTTCAACCCGGGGATAAGACAGTTATACGCTACCGCGTTATGATTAAAGGCGTTGTGCAGGGGGTGGGTTTCCGCCCCTTTGTTTATAACCTCGCGCAAGCCTGGGGGATCAAGGGCAGTGTGCTGAACTCCAGCCGGGGAGTTGTGATCGAAGCGGAGGGCGAAGAAGACCATATTGCCGGTTTTTTAAGCGAATTAAAAAATAACCCGCCCCAGCTTTCCAGGATCAGCGATTGCCAGCTGAGCAAAATGCCGCCGGCCGGCTATACTTCTTTTGTTATTCTGCCAAGCAGCCCCGGCGAAGAGAAGGAAGCGCTCGTACCTCCGGATGTGGCCATATGCGCGGACTGCGCCAGAGAGATTGTTGACAGGAAGGACCGGCATTATCAGTATCCTTTTACCAACTGTACAAATTGCGGCCCACGCTTTACCATTATTAATGAGGTTCCCTACGACCGGCCCAAGACCTCCATGGCGTCTTTCAGCATGTGCGGCCAGTGCGCCCGGGAATATCATGACCCGGCGGACAGAAGGTTTCACGCGCAGCCGACAGCCTGTCCCGTTTGCGGGCCGCGCGTGGAAGTGCTGGACAGCAACGCGGGAAAGGTAGCCGGGCAGGAGAACTGGCTGCAAACCTGCTGGGATGTTTTGCGGGCTGGAAGCATCCTGGCGATAAAAGGACTCGGCGGCTATCACCTGACCTGTGACGCGAAGAATACAGAGGCTGTAAAGGCTTTGCGCCGGCGTAAAGGAAGAGACGCCAAGCCTTTCGCCGTGATGTGCCGGGACCTGGAGATTGTGCAAAAATACTGTGCGGCCGGGGAAAAAGAGAAAGAGTTATTAATTTCCCCGCTGGCGCCGATCGTCATTTTAAAGAAACATTTACCGGTAAAGCCCGACAGGGCCTTGCCGGAAGAGCTCGCGCCCGGTTTAAAAACTTTGGGAGTGATGTTGCCGTACACGCCGCTGCACCTGCTTTTATTCAGCGGGCCTTTCGATGTGCTGGTCATGACCAGCGGGAATTACAGCGATCTGCCCCTGGTTAAAGACAACAGCCGGGCGGCGGACGAGCTCGGCGGCATTGCCGATTACTTTCTTCAGCACAACAGAGAAATAGTCAACCGCTGCGATGATTCCCTGATCCGGGTTGTTGACGGGGAGACCCAGATCTACCGCCGCTCGCGGGGCTATGTTCCGCATCCCGTGCTGGTATCCCGCCGCGGCGATGAGCCGGTTATCCTGGGGATCGGCGGGGAGATGAAAAACAGCTTTTGCCTGCTCAAGAAAAACCATGCTTTTATGAGCCAGTACATTGGGGAAATTGACAGCCTGGCAGGAGAGGAAAATCTCTTAACCAGTTTTTTCAATATGCGCAAATTAACTGACGCGACCCCGGAAATCGTGGCCTATGACGCTCATCCGGGCTACGCTTCCGCCCGGGTGGCCCGCCAAATTCCGGCGCGGGCTTATTTCGCGGTGCAGCACCACCATGCCCACCTGGCCAGTTGTCTGGCCGAAAACGGTTTGGAAGACGAAGAAGTGCTTGGGGCGGTCCTTGACGGCACCGGCTACGGCACGGATGGCCGCCTTTGGGGGTTTGAGATTCTCAGCGGGAACTATGATCATTTTCAGCGCTGGTTTCACCTGGCTTATGTTCCCCTGCCCGGCGGCGAGGCGGCCATCCGCCAGCCCTGGCGCACGGCGGTGGCTTACCTGCTGGTTTTTCTGGGCGGAGAAGGAGAAGAGTACGCCAGGATGATTTTCCCGGAGAAAAATCTTGATGTTATTGGAAAAATGGTGAGCAGCGGCTTTAATTCCCCGTTGTCTTCAGGCTGCGGCCGGCTTTTTGACGCCGTGTCCGCTCTTCTGGGCGTATGTCGGGAAAGCACTTATGAGGGACAGGCGGCCGTGGAGTTGGGGGAAGCGGTCTCGGAACAGGCGGACGATAACGATATTCGGCCTTATCCTTACGAAATTGAAGAAGGAATAATCCTCCCGGGTAAAATGCTGGCGGCAATAATAAATGATAAAATGGCCGGAATGCCGGTGCAGTTGATATCCGCCAGGTTTCACCGGACCCTGGCGAACATGGTCGGTGAAGCGGTAGAGCGGGTATCTGCCGCCACCGGCATCAATAAAGTTGCTTTGAGCGGCGGAACATGGCAAAACCAGCACCTGTTCCGGGCTGCAAAAGAAGAGCTCAGCGCACGCGGGTTGAAAGTGCTGTTTCACCGGCAGGTGCCGGCCAATGACGGCGGAATAGCTTTGGGGCAAGCCATGATTGCGCACTGGAGGTGGCGGGAAAAATGTGTTTAGGCATACCGGGCAAAGTGGTGGAAGTTAACCGGTCGGAGAGTTGGGCTGTTGTGGAGAGTTTCGGAGTGCGTAAGAAAGTGGATATCGCTTTGATTGATGAGGACCTCGTTCCGGGAGATTATCTGATGGTGCATGCGGGTTACGCGATTGGGAAAATCAACTTGGAGGATGCTCAAATCTCCCTGGAGCTGTGGGAGGAGATATTGCATGCTGAATAAACTACGCGACCCGGAGTTGGGCAAAAGGATACTGGCCAAACTGGTTCCCCTGGCTCAAGAAGTTGCCGGCCATTTGGGACGGCCCGCGATATTTATGGAGGTTTGCGGCACGCATACCATGGCGATTGCCAGAAGCGGTTTAAGAAGCCTGCTGGCCGGCAGCCTGGAACTGAGAAGCGGGCCGGGTTGCCCGGTTTGTGTCACCAGTCAGGGAGACATAGACAGAGTTATAGCCCTTGCCGCTGCCCGGCACGATTTGGTTATCGGCACTTTCGGGGACATGATGCGGGTGCCGGGCACAAACTCCTCACTTGAACAGGAGCGGGCCCGCGGCGCACGGGTGGAAATATTTTACTCGCCTGCGGAGGCGGTGACCTTTGCCGCCGGACATCCCCAAGATGAAGTGGTTTTCCTGGGGGTCGGCTTCGAAACTACCGCGCCTGCCGTCGCTTTAAGCGTGGCCGCGGCCAGCAGCCGCGGCCTGGAAAACTATGCGGTGCTGTCTTTTCACAAGACGGTTCCGCTGGTCCTGGAGAATTTGCTGAGCGATCCGGAATTAAAAATTGACGGGCTGCTCCTGCCGGGGCATGTGTGCACGGTAACGGGGAGAAGGGCTTTTGATTTTGTCGCGACGAAGTATAATGTGCCGGCTGTTGTGGCCGGGTTCGAGCCGGTTGATCTGATGAAGGCGGTTTATTTGCTGCTGAAGCAGGTTGCCGGCGGCCGGGCTGAAACCGTCAACGGCTACCCGCGCTTGGTCCGGGAAGAAGGGAATAATAAAGCGAAAGAGATCATGAGAGAATATTTTGAGCCGGTAAATGTTCAATGGCGCGGCTTCGGCGAGGTCCCGCAAAGCGGCCTGGCGCTGCGGGACAGTTTTTCTTTTTATGACGCGGCTGTAAGGTTTCCGGTTGATGTTGCAGAATCCCCGCCGCCCAGGGGCTGTGCCTGCGGCGATGTCCTGAAGGGGAAAATAGTTTCGTCTGATTGCCCGTTATTCGCCAGGAAATGCACTCCTTTGCAGCCGGTGGGGCCATGTATGGTTTCCACGGAAGGAGCGTGCGCCGCTTATTATCAATACGAGTGGCCCAAGGCGGAGGTTTAGCTGATACATATCGGAAGTCAGGAGTCAGAAGGGAACGCCTGAATTCTGTTCTGAAATAAATAGATTCCATTTGATGGTGATGCAAAGATACTGACAGGGAGTGAAGAAATGGCTGAAGAAAAAGACAGGGACATCGTTTTGCTCTCCCACGGAGACGGGGGACTGCTCACCCACCAACTCCTGCGGGATTTTTTCTTGCGGTACTTTAAAAATGATTTGCTCGACAGTTTAACTGACGCGGCCGTTTTTTCCTCGGAACCGGGGCGGATGGCGATCAGCACCGACGCGTTCGTGGTGGATCCGGTTTTTTTCCCGGGCGGCGACATCGGCAAGCTGGCTGTTTGCGGCACGATTAACGATTTGGCGGTAAGCGGGGCGCAGCCGCTTTACCTGACCGCCTCTTTTATTATAGAAGAGGGTTTCTCATTCGCCGACTTGGAGAAAATAATCGCCTCCATGGCGCGCACCTGCCGCGACGCCGGTGTGCAAATAATCGCCGGAGACACTAAAGTCGTCGGCCGTGGGCAGGCGGACAAGGTTTATATAACGACAACGGGAGTTGGCTACCTGCTGCCCGGGGCCAATTTGGGCTACCAGCGCTTGGAGCCCGGCGACAAGGTGCTGGTTAACGGCTGCCTGGGCAATCACGGCCTGTCCATATTGCTGCAGCGGGAGGCGCTCGGCCTGGACAGCCAGGTTGTCAGCGACTGCGCCCCGCTAAGCATAATCATTACAGAGATGCTGAAGCGATTTAAAGGGATCAAGCTGATGCGCGATTTAACCAGGGGCGGCTTGGCTACCAACGCGAAAGAAATCGCCATGTCCGCGGGAGTGGATTTCTGGCTGGACGAGGCGGCTTTGCCGGTGGAAGACAATGTTAAAGGCATTACCGAACTGCTTGGTCTGGACCCCCTCTACCTGGCTAACGAGGGTAAATTTCTCGTGGTAGTGGCGGCGGGAGAAGCGGATGAGCTCTTGAGATATCTCAGGCAAGACTTGTCGGCGGAGTATGCCTGCCGGATCGGCGATATCCAGGCCGGGAAAGGAAATGTTTATTTAAGGACCGCGCTGGGAGGCGCCAGACAGCTAAATATGATGGCCGGCGCACCCCTGCCGCGCATCTGTTGATGGGGAGGTGTTTTATGGCCGGAGAAAAAAGGATTGTGGTCATTGGTGTGGGCAACTTGCTGCTTGGTGACGAGGGAGCCGGCATTCACGCGGTTAACAAACTGAAAAAAGATTCTTTCCCTGCCAATGTGGAAATAGTGGACGGCGGTACGGCGGGGATTGATTTGCTGTATTGGCTGGAGGACGCCGACTATGCCATTATCATCGACTGCCTGGAAGCCGGGGAGGAACCGGGCGCCATATTTCGCATACCTGCGGAGGAAATAGCTTTTAACTCTTCCGGGCAAATTATCTCCCTGCACGATTTGAATCTGCAAGAGGTGTTTTACGCGGCGGACAAGCTCGGAAAATTGCCGCCGACAGTTATTTACGGTATTCAACCGGGGGAAATCGCCTTTAGTGAGCAACTTTCCCCTGCGGTCAATGAGGCACTGCCTTCCCTGGTGCGTTTAATTAAAAAGGAGATTGACCAGACGACAAATTTTTTTTATTAAATAAAAGGGAAAAAACTTTTTTCAGCGAATTAAAAATAAAATATAATATTCTCCGAGTCATGTATCCTTGACCTTGGGTTTGGATGCCTGACCATGGTCGCTGGCCATCGGGTATACCGGGAAACTGGTATGCCTCCTGTTACGGAAAGGAGAGCATGGTTTAACATTCTATGCTTATAAGTGAGCGTTAGTTTTATCGGCAGTTACCGTTTAGTTGTGCTCATTTGCAAGTTGTGTAAACTTTGCCCTTTTTTTCAGTGAGGCAAAGTTTTTTTTGTTAACTTCTTTCAGATTGAAAAATGCTGATGAGGGAGAGGATTCGGGTTTAATAAATAGTTTAATAAATAAAAGAGAAAAAACATTTTTTAGCGAATTAAAAATAAAAATATTTATTCTCCGAGTCATGTATCCTTGACCTGGGTTTGGATACCTGACCATGGCCGCTTGGCCATCGGGTATACCGGGAAACTGGTATGCCTCCTGTTACGGAAAGGAGAGCATGGTTTAACATTCTATGCTTATAAGTGAGCGTTAGCTTTATCAACAATTAGCGTTTAGTTGTGCTCATTTGCAAGTTATGTAAGCTTTGTCCTTTTTTCAGTGAGGCAAAGTTTTTTGCTATCTTTTTTCTGATGAAGAAATTTAACTCTTTTTGGGCGGGAGGTGCAGACCCATTTTTTAATATTTTTATTTATTATATAACTATTTAAGGAGGGAGAAGGATTTGGGTTTAACACGGCGTGAATTTATTAAACTCTGCATGACTTCGGCAGCCGGGGCAAGTCTAATCACTATGCTTGGGCCCGAACTCGAAGAAACACTGGCCTTCGCGGCCGACGGCAAACCTCCGGTAATCTGGCTGCAGGGAGCCAGCTGTACGGGGTGCTCCATTTCATTGCTGAACAGTGTTGAGCCGGCGATTGAAAAGGTGCTGCTAGATGTGATCAGTTTAAGATACCATCCTAATATTAGTGCCGGGCAAGGTCATCTTGTCGCGGAGGTTTTTGATGAAATGGCGCAAAAATACAATAATCAGTTCATCCTGGTGGTTGAAGGCGGCATTCCCACCAAGGAAAAGGGCGTATACTGCACCATCGCGGAGAAAAACAACAAAGAATTAACCATGCTGGAGGCTGTGACTACCCTTGGCATGACGGCCAAAGCCGTCATCGCGGCCGGTAGCTGCGCCTCATATGGCGGTATCCCCGCCGCGGCGCCCAATCCTACCGGGGTGGTGGGTGTGGATCAAGTGGTTAAAGATAAACCGGTCATTAACCTTTCTTTATGCCCGATGCATCCCGACCATTTCCTGGGCACGGTTGTTTATGTGTTGAAATACGGCAAAATCCCGGAATTGGACAAGTTCGGACGTCCCAAGATGTTCTATCCTGAACCGATTCACGATAATTGTTACCGGCGGCAGTACTTTGATGCCGGTAGATTCGCCCAGCATATCGGCGATGAAGGGTGTCTGGCTTTTTTGGGCTGCAAGGGTTTTGTGGCCACGTCGGACTGCTATAAGCGAGGCTGGAACAATAATGTGAACTGGTGCATAAAAGCCGGAGCTCCGTGTCAGGCTTGTTCAGAACCTACTTTTCCTGATCAAAGCGCGCCGTTCTACGGCGTCTATCCCCTGACGAATAAAGAAAAGGTTACTTACGCGCCGGTTGTGCCGAACCTGAAAATAGAATTTCCGGAAAAGAAGAAAACTAGCTAGTTAATGCAATACTAGTTTGATAGGGGTGAAAAGTATAAAGTGGCACAACGAATTATAATTGATCCGGTAACCCGGATTGAAGGACACTTGAAGATTGAAGTGGAAGTAGACGGCGGAAAAGTTATTGACGCCAAGTCAAGCGGGACATTATTCAGGGGACTCGAACTAATTCTAAACGGCCGCGATCCCCGCGACGCCTGTCATATTATGCAGCGGATTTGCGGGGTTTGCCCGATTGCCCACGGCACGGCCTCGATGCTGTGTCTTGATGACGCTTTTGGCGTGAAGCCCCCGCCGAACGGCAGGATCGTCCGCAATTTAATCCAGGGGGCGAATTATTTACAGTCCCATATATTGCATTTTTATCACCTGGCGGCTTTGGATTATGTCAAGGGTCCTGATACGGCGCCTTTTATCCCCCGTTATGAGGGCGATTACCGCCTGCCGAAAGCTATTAACGACCTGGCGGTGCAGCATTACATCAAGGCTCTGGACATCCGCAAAAAAGCGCAGGAGATGCTGGCGGTCTTTGGGGCCAAAATGCCCCACGTCACGGTGTTTACCGCGGGCGGCGTGACTGAAACGGTGACGGCTGAAAAAATCACCCAGTTCAGGCAGTATCTGCGGGAAATAACCGCTTTCGTTGATGACGTGTATATTCCGGATGTGCTGGCGGTGGCGGGAGTCTACGGCGATGACGGGTTCAGCATCGGGACAGGCTGTAAGAACATGCTGTCCTACGGCGGGATCAGGCTGACCGATGAAGATGATCCGGACGGGCAAAAACAGTTGTTTAGGCGCGGCCGCTATATCAACGGCCAGTTCTTGCCGGTTGACAAGAATAAGATAACTGAAGAAGTAAAGTATTCCTGGTTTAATGACAGCACTACCGGCAAGTATCCCGGGGAAGGGATGACCGAACCGGCTCCCGGCAAGAAGGGCGCCTATTCCTGGTTAAAGGCGCCGCGTTACGAAGGAACGCCGTATGAAGTGGGACCGCTGGCCCGCCAGATTGTAAATAAACAAAAAGAAGTTATCGATTTGGGGGAAAAAGGTTTTTCAGTGCTTGGGCGGCATTTCGCGCGCGCTCTGGAAGCCGGTCAGGTTGCCCATGCCATGTCCGGGTGGTTGGATCAATTGGTGCCCGGAGAGCCGGCCTTCGCGCCGTTTAACATCCCTAAAGAAGGGTCCGGCGTGGGGTTGCATGAGGCTCCGCGCGGCGCTCTGGGGCACTGGATTACGGTTAAGGACTACCGTATCGGAAACTACCAGGCAGTTGTGCCGACTACCTGGAATGGCGGGCCCAGGGATGACAAAGGGCAGCGTGGGCCGATAGAAGAGGCTCTGGTGGGCTCCCCGGTCAAGGACGCGGACAATCCGATTGAATTGGTGCGCATAGTCCGTGCCTTTGACCCCTGCATTGCCTGCGCCGTGCACGTTCTTGAAGTGAAAGGCGTTTCTAAAGAAGTAAAAAGCTTCAAGATCTAACAATATTGCTGAAGCATGCGTGATGGATAAGAAGAGGCGTGTGGTTTTTCCATACGCCTTTCTTCTTAACTGTCCGGGGCCTGCATTGCCTATCACGATCATGTGCTTCAAATACTTGAATTGCTCCTTTACTTCCATAAATAACGGTAACACGCTCTCGTGAACGATCGCTGCTTTGGCGCGGCTGTCGTTTTGTAGTAAAAGAAATGCCGGAGATTTGTGAACTGGATTTCAATCCGGTATTAGCCTATCCTGATCAATGTTTGGTAGTTGACGCGCGCGTGATATTATCGAGTGAGCTAGCGCCTGTGTCCACTGCCTAATTAATAACTTTCCACTTTTCGTTGAATAGTGCCACTCAGATGTTATAATATTGTTTAATTTAGATCATTGTAGCGGAGGTTTATTCCATGAAGTTGGATGGCTTGAAGACGCTCGAATTGTTTAGTAAAGAAGAATTAATAGCACTGGTCCAGGATATGTCCAAGCGCTGGCTGGCACACGATGGTGTTTGGTTCCAGTGTGTGGAGAATAAGTATGGCATGGAAGAGGCTGTTGAAATGGATGCCCAGGCATGGGATAGATTCGCTCAGATAGAAGCCGTCAGGATCATGAAATTACACAAGATTCCACCGAACGGAGGCTTGCCCGCCCTGGTAAAAGCGCTGCAATTAAGACAGTACTCTTTTCTCAATGAAAAGGAAATTGTGGAACTAAGCGAAAATAAATTGATTTACCGAATGACCACCTGCCGGGTGCAAGCGACAAGGAAGTGGAAGGGCATGCCTAATTTTCCATGCAAGCCGGTGGGTATTATTGAATACTCCGGTTTTGCGAGCACTGTTGACTCCCGCATCAAGACTCGTTGTCTAACTTGTCATCCGGACAACGACCATGCGGATGAATATAACTGTGAGTGGGAATTTACAATATGAAAAAGAGCTTATTTGTTTCTTGAATTTTTTTAGCCAAGCCGGCTATGACATCTTGCATGGTATTATCCAGCTTTTGATACATAAATCCGGCAAAAGGTATGTTGTCGTAGCTTTTTTTCCAGGAAAAATACACCGGTATTTGCAGGGGAATGCTGTCAATATTTACACTAATAGTTATTTCTTTGCCTGAAGCCAGAGTTTTCTCAAGTTTAGGCACGAGATAGACCATTACCCCGCCTGCTGAAAAATTTATCAAAGCGGTCTGGGCGGCGAGATTGTCTGCGATAAACAACACGTTTGCCGCATAGGGTGCGCGCAAGAATTGTCTCTCCTGTGTCTTTGTGAAATTTTTCGGGATGGCAAAACCATAAAATTTATTGTAATCCTCACTCATTTTAACGACATGAGATTCAGCGTTATAAAATCCCTCCGCCGGGGATAGACTTATTTCAACTGGAAAGGAAGGCTGATAAGGCGCTTTTAACCAGATTTCTTGTTTAACGCCGGATAACTTGCCGCAGGCAGCGGGTGAACTTGCTGATAAATAAAAATATTTTGAGCTGAATGGTTTTAAGGAAAATAAAGGGAGGACGAAAAATAAACGGCAAACACGTTTTGCCGTTTAAATATATATATCTAAATTATTGCCAAGATGAGAAAGACTCGGTGAAACCGGAGGCATGGTTTCCAACATCTCTCGGGCGGCCTGCTTTTCTTGATTCATAATCTTCTTCAGGATATCCACCTGTACATCCTGCTGCAATTTGACTTGCTTCATACCCAAAAACGCTTTTACAGTGCCAATTGTGTCAGCAGCCACAGAAATCCCTCCTTTTTCTATATTATTTTACCATTTTTTATTATTCGCATCAATATCTAACTTTGGAATCATATTAATTTAACGTCAATGTTTAGGCCGCGAGTAAAATAAATGAATTTACAGTGCGGAATAGTGACGACGGCAAATGATTATGGCTGTTGTTGTCAATAGCCGCGCACTATGCTATAATGTCGATGTCGTGGGAGATAGAAAAATTATCACGGGATTTTAAGGAGCAGGTGCCGTTGGATCACGCCGGTTACATGCGCGCAGCTCTGGCGGAAGCGGAAAAAGCTTATGCCGTAGGTGAGGTGCCGGTTGGCGCAATAGTAGTGCTAAACGGTGAAATTATCGGGCGGGGTCATAACCTGCGCGAGACTTTAAAAGATAGTTCCGCCCATGCGGAGATGCTGGCGCTAAAAGAGGCGGCAGAGCGCCTGGGCGACTGGCGGTTGAACGACGCTATTATTTACTCGACGCTTGAACCATGTCCCATGTGTGCCGGAGCCCTGGTGCAATTCAGGGTGAAAATGCTGGTTTACGGTGTGGCTGATCCCAAAGCCGGTGCGGTCGATTCGGTTATAGACGTGGTGAGGCAGCCACACTTCAACCACCGTGTTGAAGTTTTAGCGGGAGTCCTGGAAGAAGAATGCCGGACTATTATCCAGCTTTTCTTTAAAGAATTGAGGGAGAAAAAAGTATCCGGAGAGATGGCCGAGTTGGTCGAAGGCGCTCGACTCGAAATCGAGTAATAGGTGCATAAAAACTGAATAATTATACACGGAGGAGTAGCGAAGAGGCTGTAACGCGCCGCACTCGAAATCCACTCGGTCAGTTGCTTTGAAAATGCGGGAAACCCTTGAGTTTCCGCGGGTTCGCGGGATTTTGAAAATTTAGCTTTTTACCGATTTCTACGGTTTTTCTACACTTTGCCTTGACTTCTACGAAAGGCTGTGTGCATTAAAATAAAATATGGAGGCGTATCGAAGTGGTCATAACGAGCCTGACTCGAAATCAGGTTGTCGAGCAATCGGCACGTGAGTTCGAATCTCACCGCCTCCGCCATGAGCCTGTTTACGGTCAATGTCCGCAGCAGGCTCTTCCTTTTTGGTTCTTTTCTACGCCCTCTTTCGAGGGCATTTTTTCTGCTTTTGTAGAAAACGGATGCTTATAAAATCCTTATTTTACAAGGCTTTGCCGTGTTCCGACTCAGCAGTCCGTAGAAAATCACTCAGCCATTTCAAGTCCGATAGGTTCTTCCCGCTTGGATTTTTCAAACATGCCATCCATAACCAGTCCGGATTCGATCTGTGCATGGAAGTCCAGATGCGAGTAAATATCCGCCGTGGTCGAGAACGTGCTATGTCCAAGCCATATTTGGATTTGCTTCATGGATATCCCGTTTGCGAGCAGTAAGCTGGCGCATGAATGCCTTAAATCGTGAAACCTGATTTTCTTCAGGTTGTATTTTTCGAGTATCCAGCTAAAATGCTCCGTTACATAGTTGGGACGCATCAGCTTTCCGGTTTGGTCGACGCAGATATAGTCCAGGTAGTCCCGGCAGTAAGAACGCCTGAACATTCTGCGGTACATTTCCTGCTTCTCTTTTTCTGCCCACAAAATCTTTTCAACGGATGGCAGCAGCGGAAGGGTTCGGAAGCTGGATTTGGTTTTGAGCACATCCTCGCCGACAGCCACTGCTTTGCCATCGACCGTGTCCTCAATGACCTTGTGCTTGATAGAGATGGTCTTTTGTTCAAGGTTGATCGCATCCCATTTTAAACCAAGGACTTCACTTCTCCGTAGCCCATAGTAAGCGGCCAGTTTTACACAGACTTCCAAGGGATCATCCGATACCGCATCGAACAGCGCCATCATTTCTTCCGCCGAATAAAACTGTGCCTGATACACATTCTTTTTCGGCCTGTCCACCCTGTCGGCAGGATTGCTGCTGATAATTCCCTTTTTAACAGCGTTCTGCAGCGCCCTGCGAAGCACCGCATGATAGTGAATCACCGTATTTGCCGTATACCCTTCATCAAAAATGGATTGATGAAAATCCTGAATATGCTGCGGCGTAACTTCCGCTAAGGTGATGTTCAGTTCTTTAAAGTACCGGCTGATTCGGCCGTCCAGCATGGTGCGGTAGCCTTTAAACGTGGTCTTGGATATGGTGGGTTTTGCCTGAATCAGCCATTTTTGAAGGTAATCCATAAAGGGAACATCCGCCTGCGGGTTCCTTTTCTCCTCGATCAATTCTCGGGCTCGTTCTTCTGCCGCCCGACGCTCCTTTTCCTCCTGCTCCCGTTCATATTCCAAACGGATTTGGTCAAAGGCTTTTTTGGCTTTTCTTTCGCTGGTTCCCTCTACCGGCAATCCGGTGGGAATCCACTTTGTCTTTCTTTTGCCGTCCACTTTTGTATAAAGGACAGCGTAATAAGTATTATTTTTTTGCTGTAGGCATCCTGTTATCATTGCTATCCTCCTTCGAAATAACAGCGTATTTGCCTACCATTGACAGCACCACAATACCACAGAAAGCTTAAGATAGCTATTGCTTTATGCGGAAATCATCCACATGATTTTTCTACGCCTTATTGTCAATGATAGACAAAAATCCATATCAGCCAAGCTTGATATGGCACATTTCTTCACCCAGCAGATATTCAATAACACATGCCTTTGGAATCTTATAGGTTCGTCCAACGCGAACACTATGTATCTCCTTTTCCGCCAGCAGTTTATAGGCCAGCTTACGGCTGATGCCGCCAAGCATTTCTCTTAATTGATTGACCTCGACTACATCGGGGTACTTTTCAAACATTGTGACTTTGTCGTTCATAATGACATCCCCTTTCATTAAAAAAACGCCGGGTCAAGCCCAACGCTGATGGAAAGTGCCTGATTGATTTTTTTCATTTCATGACCGGAAAGAGTGCCGACCTTTTCTCTAAGGCGTATGCGGTCAATGGTGCGTATCTGCTCTAAAAGAGCAAAAGACTCTTTGGAGCAGCCACAGGCAGTGCCGATGCGAACATGAGTAGGAATATTGTTTTTCTCGGTTCTGCCGGTAATCGCGCAGACAATGACCGTAGGGCTGTGACGATTTCCGACATTGTTCTGCAGAATGAGTACCGGACGTACTCCGCCTTGTTCGGAGCCCACAACGGGACTTAAATCGGCATAGAAAATATCCCCACGTCGTATGTTCTTTTTATAATCTCTCAAAATTGCGATCCTCCTTTGCAATTCTTAATGGCACAAAAATAGGATCGCCCTTAGGCAGTTGCTTCACTGTGAGAGCAGCTGAAAACAGGGCGATCCCATTGCTTCTGACATTAAGTCATTTTCTGTAATAACGGTGCTTAATTCGACACTACTCCCCAAGCACAAAAGGCGATGGTCTGAACTGCGGCTGGCTTCACCGCATCATGGGAATTTCACCCCCGCCAGGATCTCTGCCGGCTGCCCTCATTGCGTGATCCCCATATGTGGGGGCTGTGACTGGACAGAAGTATCATGATAGGCTGACGGGGTCATTGCGATACAGGCCGCTACAGCCTGTTTCCCGGTCGGATGGGTACCGCTTTGCACCTTATTGGGCCGTCTTTGATAGTCTGGGAAGAGAAACGTAATGAACAGAAAGAAAAAGCTGATTCATCTTGTTCTCATCACCATCCTACAGGTGGTCTTGGCGCATCCTCCGGAGTCGCTGTTCCTTTTGGGAGCCGTCAGCTAACGTATTCAGATCATCGGATATGAAATTTTCAAAGTACCCTTGAGGGAATAAAGAAACCCCTCACTACTAATCCAGTTTCGTGAGGGGGTCTACAAAAAGAATTTTTACTTCTCCATCATTTTTTTGAGTTTCATCCGAATCTGACGTTCCCGATAGCTGATGGTCTGCTGTTTAATGCCTGTCTCTTTTTCCAGTTCTACCTGCGTTTTTCTCTGAAAATACAGAGCGTAGATCAAATTTCGCTCATCCTTGGCAAGCTGAGCGAGACACTGATGCATCTTTTCTGCCATAAGCTTGTCCATGACCATATCCTCCACACGGAGTGAACCGAGATCCGGAATCGCATCCTCACCGTTGGTTTCCTCGGTGTCCAGAGCGCTGTAGTAAAAAACGCCATGTGCTATGTCCTTTTCTTCCAGATGACGCTCATGGCGCCTCATGCGGTAATATGTCAGGTAGACTTCTTTACTGACTGGTACAAGCTGACCTTGTACCTTGATTTGATATTTCTTTTTTTCTGCCATATGGCTTGTCCTCCATTTTCTGAAATCTTGATGGTGAGTCAAAATGTCAGAAGCGGAGGGGCTCGTCCATTTGCAAAGAAGAGGTGCAAGAGGTATGTAATCACGATGTTTGCTCCTTTTTATGGGAACCTCGCACCGTACATCATGGTAAATAGAAAAGACGACAGGCGAGGTTCACCCGGTTGGGGTGTTCCTCCGCACTGCCGTCTTGCGTTCTGGCGGATTTTAGGTATTAAGCTGTTCTTGGGGTGTGGCTATGCTACAGGTTCTACACGCTCGTGCGTTATGTTTAATGTGCCGTCGGGGGTTACTGTGATTCGAGTGACACAATCTTTTATTTTAATCACAAACAGACGCTCATCATCGCTCATATCGCCAATGCGCTTTTTATTCAGATTTCTGACTTCAACCATAGAAATGGTTCCCTCCTTCGATTGATTTTTGAGTGTTTGGGCATATAAAGCAAAAGCTGTTATTGCCTTGTACAATAACAGCATACTAATTTATAGGACAGGCTTGGAGGAGTGAGAGTAGCTTCATCATAGAGTGTGAGTAGCGAAATTCAAATCTTAAATTCAAATAATTTTTCAAATTACATATTGAAATTGCAGTTTGTAAAGTCAATATCAGCAATAATAAAGGTAATCTTGATATTAGCGTTTAAATGTGATAAAATATTCCAAACAGGCTATTTGGGGAAAATACTCTTTGGAGGCGATACTATGGCGTTCAGCTACAACAAGCTGTGGAAGTTACTCATAGATAGAAAAATGATGAAGAAAGATCTGATGGCTGCAACTGGATTGACCACTACGACCATGGCAAAGTTAGGAAAGGAACTTCCAGTTAGCATGGATGTCTTAGCGCGCATATGTAAAGCACTTCAATGCAATATCGGAGATATTGTCGATTATATAGACGAAGACAACGAATAGACTAATGTTTCGGTTTGAAATGGAGGGGCTCAGCATGAGGTTATGTTTTGGATCATACTTTGCTGTTCTTGTTTCGTGCAAGGCGGTTAATGTTGATAATAAGCAGTTGTGCGAAGTACTGCTTCATTCTGTTGCCCCCAATTTTGAATTTACATTTTCCGGGCAGGAAAATGCAGACCGGGTCAGAGAAGATGTTTCATCAAAATTGTTAAGGTGTGAACAAAATCTCTCTAAAGATATTACTGGCCCAGCTCGTAGCGCTGATCCACAAGAAGTATCTGCTTACTTCAAAAATAACGTCCTCAAGCTGCTGGACAGTAATTTGTCAAAGCAGGTAATCCTTGCACTCAAGGACATTATTAGTAATGATGCTCCTGAAAAAGTTGGAAAGAAAATACAGGGTATTTACGATGATACGAAAGTTGAATTGGTCAGTGGCATAACCAAGAAGGAATTGGCGTCACAAACGGAATTCAGTTTTCATTCGTTCTTGGCGGGAGTCTTTCTATATGTTGTCACCAACACTGAGAATCGAAGCGGCAAAAAGACAATCAATTCGATTACACAAGAGTATGTTCTTTCCTTCACATCTCATATTGAAGAAATAACGCTCCTTGATGATGACGAATCTAACCGAGTCAATTTGGTTTCGGGCCTCATGGAAAATAGAACTGACGCAGAGTTTGCTGAGGATGTTGCAGGGTATGTTGTAGACAGAATTATGCAATTGGCTCCTTTACCGAAACAGGACGATTCGATGCTTGTGACCCTCTTGGCCGAAGCCAATGGAAAGTGCTTATATTGCGGTGATTATCTTGGCATTCCCAAACGCGGAAAGATTCCGGTAAAGAAATGTGAGATTGCCTATTTAAAGTTGTCACCTGATGAAGCGGAGAGCTATGAAAATGCAGTAGCGTTATGTACAAATGAGTGCGCCCCTCTTGTTTCTACTATGTCGTCTGAGGAAATAACGGACTTATTGGAAAGAAAACACCGTTGTGCAGATCTTCAAGCATTTCTCGATAGAATATCGGGTATTAAATTCCAAAATGAGATAGAAGCCGTTCTGCGAGAAGTTCATAAAATGAAGAATGCAAAAGGACTGGAACCGACCAACATTAAGGATTTGGTTGAGATTGAGCGCAAGATTCATGAGCCGTTTTTAAAGGACAAAATAAATGCGAGCATGGCTCGCCTGTATAAAACCGTAAAGGAAACATGCTCCCGTCTTGAGCAGGAAATCGGGTTTGACACAAATATGTTCGGAGAATTAATGAAATCCGCCTCCATACTACTTGAAAGCGGAATACAGCAAAAAACGGATATTGTTGATCCGCAGGAATACATAATGAATCTCTTGGTTGAAAAATTATACTCACAAGTTGGTCAGAGGTACAAAGACGCTTGCGAGATTATTGTTGGATATTTAGTGAAAAGGTGTGATTTGTTCAATGAAAATGCCAAGCAAAGTTAATTCTTTCTCCGATAGCGTCATTGCCCTTTTCGCACCTATTTTGGAGAAATTGGAAGAACGGGATATGACTCCGCACGAGTTGCTTGAAGCGACAAAAACAAAAGTGTCGGAAATAAGCGTCTTTCTTGACGCCCTTGATTGTTTGTACAAGCTTGGACGGATAGAAATACCTGACGGGACGGAGGTGCTCCACTATGTTAAAGCGGATAATATGCGATAAGTTCAAAACTCAGCCGGAAGACTTCCGAGCCGGTCTTAATGTTGTCCTTGGCAGTTCGGATGGCAGCAATGCCATTGGAAAGTCTACCTTTTTGCTCATATTAGACTTTGTATTCGGTGGAGACGATTACTCGAAATCCGCAAAAGATGTTATCGCACATATTGATCATCATACAATCAATTTTGTCTTTGAGTTTGATGGTTCTACATACTTCTTTTCGCGAAGCACAAATCGCCCATCGGTGGTGAACCGTTGCGACAGCAAATTCCATGTCATAGAGGAAATGCCTGTGTCGAAATATCGTGAATGGCTGTTTCACGAGTATAAGATACTTTTAAAGGGTATTTCTTTCCGCGAAATTGTTGAAAGATTCTTCCGGATTTACGGACATGGGAGCCATAACGAACGTAGGCCATTACAGGGTGAGCGTGAGACCATGGCAACAGCGGTAGAGTACCTTATGAAGCTATTGGATAAATATGAAGACATCCAAAACCTGAAAACAGCTGAGGACAGCTACGGCATTAAGCCGAGCAAGCAGGCTGAACGCTCTGTATCGGACATCACATTGGCTATTTCGGAGAACAACGAAAAGATAGCGGGGCTGGAAAAACGCAGAGAAAAACTGTGCAAGCAAAACGAAGAAGCCAACCTGCGTGCTTTGGGTATTGACCCGCAGCAAGCAGAGCGGCTTGCAGAAATCAAAGGAGAATTAGGAAAACTGAACCGGCGGAAAAGCCGTCTTATATCGCAGCTTAATGCCGTCCGCAACAATATGCCCGATAATGATGGGGTGATGAAAAAAGACTTTTCGGCTCTGCTCCGCTTTTTCCCCGATGCTAAAATTGATGCTTTTACTGACGTTGAGGCTTTTCACGCTAAGATTAACAGCTTTCTTCGTGCGGATATCGAAGCAGAAATAGCTCGACTGACTCCGCAAATCGAATATATAGATGCCGATATTGCGGCTTATGAGAAGCAAATTGAGGAGTCCGGAATTGCTAAATCACTCTCGCAATCTATTTTGACTCAATATGCCCGTGTATCACGGGAGATTGAAAAGCTGCACGAAGAAAACGAGACACTAAAAAGCGAATTGGAACAAATGGAAAAGCGTAAGGAGATAGAGCATCTGTTGGCGAATCTCCGAAAACGCCAGGAGGAGGCCCTTGCTGCGGCTCAGGCGGAAGTGAATGCGGAAATGAAACGCATTAACGATATTATTACAGGAGGCGACAGGACTTCTCCTGAATTGACGCTGAATCCGGATAAAACATTTGAGTTTGAAACACCGGATGATAAGAGCGAGGGAACGGCATTCAAAAGTCTTGTAGTTTATGACTTGAGTATGCTGACATTGACTCCCGTTCCTGTGTTAATCCACGATTCAAGTATTGTTAAACGTATAGAGGATGCCGACTTTGAGCAAATACTCCGGCTATATCGGGAAAGTGCAAAAAGTGGCAAACAAATATTTATTGCGTTTGATAAGGCGGATACCTATACGCCGAATACCTACAAAATGCTTGACGAGGCGGCAGTCCTTCGTTTATCTGTAGGGAATGAGCTGTTCGGTAAGTCATGGAGCCGGCAGACTGCTCCGAATTCTAAAGACGAAGCCAAGTCGGAATCAAAGAATTCGGCGAAAACCGAACAGAAAAAAGGGAAAGAATAGGAGATAAAATCACATGGCGGCTATTAATGATTTATTACGGCAAATTACCGATCCGATGTTGCGTGAGCGGCTGACAGAGGAAGTGACCCGTATCAGTAAAAGTAAAAAATTTGGTTTGGTGTTTGAAGAGCATATTCCGGAGTGTACTGCGCTTTATGGGGTACCCGTAAGATGCGGCTCTACCGTTGCCCGCAAAACCGGCAAAATGAATGAGCTATACTGTCGCTACTCGCACTATTTGACCGCAAATTGATCACATTCTATGGCCATCAGTATTGCTCATAAACCCTGTCCGGGATATTGTATTCGGACAGGGTTT
>JGI12104J13512_1000828_pt1 | contig 25799 bp, 21 predicted proteins | sample TerdegcTABiofilm_FD_13512 | JGI IMG/M metagenome (IMG submission 13512)
TTTTTGACGAGCCGTTAGAAACGGTTGTGCAAAAAATTCGCGGACCGGCGGGGACAAAGGTCAAATTAACTATCAGAAGGAATGGCGCCGAAGATTTTGAACTGGAGCTTGTCCGCGCTAATATTAACACGCCGACGGTAATCTCTCAGGTTTTTGATGACGGCACCGGTTATATAAGTCTAAACAAATTTGGGGCAAATACCGCGAGCGAGTTTAATAAAGCGCTGACAAAACTGAAGCAGCAAGGCGTGACTGCTCTGATAATGGACCTCAGGGATAACCCGGGCGGCATGCTTGACCAAGCTGTGCGGATTGCCAGTAATTTTGTTGAGTCAGGCCAGTTGATCACAAGCACCATTGACAAAAACGGGGAACGCCAAGAATATCGTACCGAAGGCGAGGCAATCGGCCTGGGAATGCCTACGGTGATTTTAGTCGACCATAATAGTGCCAGTGCCTCGGAGATATTGGCGGGCGCTCTTCAGGACTACCATGTGGCCACCTTGATCGGTAGTGCGACTTACGGAAAAGGCACCGTTCAGACAGTTGTCCCGCTTAGTTCAGGAGGAGCCTTGAAAGTAACCATCGCTAAATATCACACCCCCAGCGACAAGGTTGTCAATGGAATCGGTTTAAGCCCGGATTATCAGGTGCTCACCCCCGGACTGCAGCTGGTTGCGGCGCGGAGATTGTTAAAACCGTCTGAAAAGAATGTGGTAGACTTTGATACCGAAAAATCAGAAGTGCTAGTCAACGGGATACCTGTGCAAATCAGACAAACGTTTTGGCAAAAAAATGGCATTATTTACCTTCCGCTGCGGTTTGTTTTTGAGGCGTTAGGATATAAAGTTGACTGGCAAACTTCTAACAATAGTGTTAGAATAACTGGGTACGGCTCTAATGTGCTCTTCGGTACGCAGGATGGGCAGGTCGTTGTCAACGGAAAGGTGACAACAGGTTTGGAGCCGCTGAAAATTGAAGAGGGAGAGACATTTATTCCTCTTTCCGATCTAAATATTTTCGGTATTAATTGCGAAACGGCGAAAAATAAACTTTCGATTGAAAAAATAACCGCTTCCAAGAATTAAATATAATAGCTCTGGTCAAAAATAATTGCTACACCGGCATAATTTATGAAGGGGGTGTTATAAAGTGCCCGGAAATAAAAAATCATGTCCGTGCGGCAGTGGAAAGCCCTATGAAAAATGCTGCGGTGAAAGCAAAGCCTGTTGTTCGCTCGACCAGATCAGATGGCGGCGGGCAGGCCAGGAATTGCGCCGCAAATTGGGTGAATTTGCCGATCAACCTTCTTTCGCCTGGGACGCGGCCCGTGCCCAGGATATGTATCTGGGTTGTATGGATCAAAGATTGATGCTGCATGACGATGATTTTACGATGGAACGTTGTTTTGAGTGGTTTATCTTTGATTTTTATATTTCAAGGGGAGCGACAATTATAGAAAAATTCCAGGAAGAGTACTCGCATCCTTTGAGCGATTATGAAAATATTTTGTTGAAAGAATGGGCCCGTTCACGTATTTCCCTGTATGAGGTTCATGTGGTGTTGCCCGGCAAAGGGCTTGTAATAAAAGATCTCTTAAGCCGCAAGAAGTTAGTGGTTCATGATATTAACGCGGCGACTGAGATTAAATCCGGTAATATCTTATTGATGAGGGTTCTCAAAGTTGGTGAAGAATACGAGTTTTCCACAAGCGGCCTGGCATTGCCTGATTGGTGCAAGGAACCGCTGTTAAAGCGGCTTTATCAAGACCACGAGGATTACTGTAACAATAAGATGAAAGGGGGCAGAGGTTGGAACGCCTACTTAAAAGAACGCTCCCATAAAATAAATGCTTGGGTCATGGAATTGGGAACTGATAATACCTGGATTAACAGCGATACTGCCGGCATGAAGAGGAATCAATTTAGAATAACGTTTACTTTGAAGGACTGGCGGGTACTGTTAAAGTATATTAAATGCTCCGATGAATTTATTATTACTCAAGAATTAAAAGACCGGACAGGGGTATCCGAACACGTGTCAGCCGCCTGGCTTGGTGAATCCCGCCGGTTCAACGGGCTGCGCCGGGTATTAGGAAATATAATTTTAACACCGCGGTCCATTGTGCTCACAACTGGCTCGCCCAAGATATTATCTGCGGGAAAGAAACTCTTTTTATCCAGTTTTAAGGAAATTATCATGGAGGACGCTGGTGAGATTCATTCTCAGGCGGATTTAACGACGGAAGCCGTCGCGGAAACTTTTCCCTGGCCTGAACCTGGTTACGCTGTTGTGGCGGTATGTGTCAAGGAAGGGCTGGAAGCGCGCGGATATGATGTTAAGCAGCAGAGAGGAGCTGTGAAACTTTGGTTTGATTATTGCTCAAAAGAACAACCCTCTATTCGGAAAACAGCCGTTTGGGCGGCAGTGGTGATATATGCTTTTACCAGGTTGGAAAAGGAAGAGGAATTAAAGCAGCAAGATTTGGCGGGCCAATATGGCGTCGCTTCTTCTACGATCTCGCTAAAATACAGACGTCTATGCCAGTCATTAGAGCTGGTGGCTTATGACAAGCGTTATTCTACAAAAAAACTGCCTTTGAAAGGAATCAGGGGGCATAACCGCCTTATATAATACGGATAAACTTATTCCTGAGGAGGGAGCACTCCTGACTGGGTTGATTGAAGAAGTTTTAACAGCCATTACAAATGCAATATCAGCCATGGGATACTGGGCAATCGCTATTGGAATGGCTATCGAAAGCGCCAATATTCCCCTGCCTAGTGAAGTGATTCTGCCTTTTGGCGGATATCTCGTCTCGACGGGGAGGCTGGATTTCTTTATGACGGTAATGGCGGGGACGATCGGAGGCATGGTGGGTTCGGCTTTTTCATATTATCTCGGCATGCGGGGCGGAAGGCCATTCCTGTCCAAGTACGGTCGTTTTTTTGGTTTCTCCATGAAGCACCTGGCGGTGGCTGAAAAATGGTTTGAACAATACGGTGAGGCGACAGTTTTTTTTACCCGCCTGATGCCTATTGTGAGAACCTTTATTTCACTGCCGGCCGGAATTGCCAAGATGAATTTCAACAAGTTTCTGATATATTCTTTTTTGGGTTCGCTCCCGTGGAGCCTGCTGCTTGTTTATATCGGGTTAAAACTCGGTCAAAACTGGAAAGCGATTGAGTATTGGTTCCATCGCCTGGATGTTGTTGTGGTTCTTGGCATATTGGCGATAATTTTTTACTTTTGGCGCAAAAAACGGTGATAGAAGTGTGCGATAAAATATTATCTTTTATTAAAGACGTGGATTTGGAATACTTTAACCTGGTTAACCATACCCTCCACAACTCCGTTTTAGATAAATTGATGCCTTTTCTCAGCAACGCGGGTGAAGTAGGGTTGATCTGGATCATATTCAGCCTGCTCTTGTTTGCTGCAGGGAGACCGGCGACAAGAAAAGCGGCTTTTTTGATGCTGGTTGCGGTGATTGCCAGCTACCTAACGGGTGAGTGTTTTAAACACCTTTTTCAGAGGCCCAGACCTTTTGTAACTTTACCGGGTGTGGAACTGCTGGTGAGTCCGCTCCACTCCTATTCATTTCCGTCGGAGCATACGGCTAACGCGTTTGCGGCTTGGCTTGTGCTAAAGCGAAAATTACCAGGCTTGGCCTGGTTTTTCATCTTGCTGGCCTTCGCCATGGCTTTTTCCAGAGTTTATGTCGGTGTTCATTATCCGCTTGATGTCCTGGCCGGTTCTTTGCTGGGGTTGACCTGCGGCGCCATAGTCTTGAAATACGAAAAACAAGTACTTTTAAAAAATAGAGGCTGGCGGCAGGAAAACTGGCGTAAATATTAATTCTTGCTGAATTTTATTGTCCTAAAAGACATAGAATATTTACAGATACTTTATTATAGGGGGAGTCGGCCATTGTCTTCCCGGAAACTGGCAAGAATAACCAACATCTGGTCAAAGGTAGTGGAAAGCGAGAGCGGCGGCCTGTCGACCAAAGTTGTGATAGAAGCCACCGATATATTCAAGCATGTCGTCAGTAGGGTGGGAAATGATCTGCTCTTGGAGTCTACCGGTGTCGCGGCTAATATGCCGGAGGGCTCAATTGAAGTTAATGACGGTTTGGTCAGGGAGATAGTATTAGAGCAAACAGGCGCGGGTGAAGCGGTGGTGCGAATAATTGCCGAACATCCTTATGAATATAGTATAGTGGAGACTATGGGCATCCCGGCGAGAACCACAGTTGTTCTGGGCCGCGCTTTTTTGACAGATCTGATGAAGAATAAAAGGATTGTTATCGACCCCGGGCACGGGGGAAAGGATTGGGGAGGAAAAGGTCCGGTTAACCTGGTGGAAAAAAATGTTGTGGTATTAATCGCACGAATATTAGCTGATTTATTTAACAAGGCTGGAGCCGAGGTTGTTCTGACCAGGGCGGGTGATGAAGACATACCGGTTAAAAAACGGTATGGGCTGGCGTTGAAGGAAAAGGCTGATCTATTTATAGGCATTCACACCTACTCCACTAAGAACAGTAAAGTAAGCGGCGCCTCAGTGCGCTACAAATCATCGTGCGGCAACAGCCGCGCCATAGCCGGCATGATTAATAAAGAATTGATAAAAAAGTTGAAAGTAAAAAACAGAGGTCTCAAAGAATATCCGGAATTGGTCATCCCCGGCAATATTCCCGGTGTGGAAGTGGAAGTAGTGACGATAACCAATTGGGTTGAAGAAGGACTTTTACGCAGTCCCACCATCCATAAAAAAGCGGCGGAAGGCATTTTTATCGGGGTAAAAAATTATTTTGCCGCTGACGGCCCGCTGAATGAGGTGGTATTGTGATTTTAGGCAGGATTCCAATCAGAACACATGTAATCACCGAAAAAGATGATATGGTTGATATTGTACGCAGATATACGGGTAAAGTCGCTGAACACGGCGATATAATAGCCATGGCGGAAAGCGTGGTAGCGATCTCACAGGGCAGGGCTATTTTGCCGGATACCGTCAAGCCCGGTCTATTGGCAAAGTTCTTGTGTCTTTTTCCCGGGAAAGACGGGAGTCTTGCCACGCCTCAGGCAATGCAGCTGGCGATCCGGGAAGTTGGCAGAACCCGGATCGTGTTAGGCGCCTTAGCAGCTGCTATTGGCAGAATTATCCACCGGAGAGGGGATTTTTACCGGGTAGCCGGCCGTCAGTTAGCGCAGATCGATGATGTGGCCGGGACGATGTGGCCATTCGAGAAGCACATTATCCTCGGGCCTAAAAACCCGCACGATCTGGTAAATAGGATCAAGGATGCCACAGGTACGGAAGCTGTCATTACTGACGTGAATGACATAAGAAAAGTCGATATTCTAGCCGCCTCGGAGGGAGTTGACCGGGATAGCCTGATTAAAGACCTGGAAGACAATCCTTTTGGTAATGATGACCAACAAACGCCGATCATTGTTTTAAAAATGGCTAAGAGCAATCCATAAAAATAGACTTAAGCGCCGGCCCGTTGTTTTGACGGGCTTTTTTTGATCGTTGAATCTTTGTTTGAATAACGGCAAAAATTTTTGAAATAATAGTTTTAAAACCGCACCGGCGGTTTTTTGTTGGCAGGAAACTTACGAGGGGGTGAAATATGGCGACGCGCTTGCACTGCAAAGTTCTTGTTGTTATAGCTGCGATTATATTGACAATTTTACCTGGCGCGGCATATGCGGATTTTCCCAGGGTCACCGCGGCTGCCGCCGTGCTGCTTGATGTTGAGACCGGGCAGATTTATTTCGCCAAAAACCATATGGTAAGACGCGAACCGGCCAGCCTCACGAAGATTATGACGGCAGTGATAGCTTTAGAAAACGGTGATTTAAACGATGTCGTTACAGTTAGGGGAATGGCTGCCGCTGTCTCAGAGGGTTCTATCATTGAACTCAGAAAGGGCGAAAAAATTACTCTTGGAGAATTGTTGAAAGCGGCGCTTGTTTGTTCGGCCAATGACTCCACCGTGGCCATAGCTGAGCATGTGGGCGGCAGTCATGACCGTTTTATTGCAATGATGAACAAGAAGGCGGGGGTATTAGGGCTGTTTGGAACCAGATTTGCCAATACAAATGGCTACCACGATCCAAATCACTATACAACTGCTTACGACCTGGCGGTACTAACGAGGTACGCTTTAGGCAACCCGAAGTTTAATGAATTGGTTCAAACCAGGGAAACAACAGTTAGGTGGGTTGAACCAGCTCAAAGGGAAGAAAAAATTGCTAATACCAACCGCTTGCTTACCGGTGGATACGAAGGGGTGGACGGAGTGAAGACCGGCACCACATCAATGGCCGGCAACTGCCTGATCGCATCTTCCACTAGAGACGGCCGCCGCTTGATAGCTGTCGCGCTGCATAGTGACAACCGCTATCAGGATTGTGCCAAGATGTTCGATTATGGTTTCACCGTAATTAGGCCGTTATCGATCATAACTTCAGGACAAGTTGTAGCGAATCCCGCTGTCGAAGGCGGTGTCACTCCGGCAGTTGAAGCGGTAGCTGGAGAAGAACTGCAAGTCCGCATGGACCCGGATGAGCTTTCTAAACTGGAAAAACGGCTGAATATTAATGAGCCGTTGGCCGCGCCGATAAAAAAGGGCCAGAAGTTAGGCGAAGTAGTCTATACTTATAGAAGCCAGGAACTAGGTCGCGTAAATCTGGTGGCGGGCGCCGATGTCTTCAGAAAAGGATGGCACAGGCAGGTTTGGGACAAGCTCTTTATTAATCATTAAAAATATGCGGAAAATAGCTATGGTATTCTATCTTGCATAACAGCTTGACATTTTCATAGCTATCTGTCAAAATGATTACTAATGGGCGGGTAGTTCAGTGGGAGAACGTCTGCTTGACACGCAGAAGGTCGTAAGTTCAATTCTTATCCCGCCCACCAACTTTCATAACTGAATAACGGTATGCCGTGGCAAGTGACAATCCGGAGGGGTTCCCGAGTGGCTAAAGGGAGCAGACTGTAAATCTGCCGTCGACGACTTCGCTGGTTCGAATCCAGCCCCCTCCACCACGATAAATTTTTTTAATGTTCTTCCTGGGTGAGGGAGGTTTTTTTATATTATTCTCTTTACTATTTTTCTAAATAAGGAGTGAACTTCGTGAGACGCGTACTAATATTAATTTTATTGTTATTGTCAGTTATCCTTTCCGGCTGTAATTTACTGCAAAATACTGAAACGCCCAAGAAAACGGTTACCGAGCAAGATGTGCGTGACGCAGTGACTGAACTGATTAACGGGATAAACGACGGAAATACTGAAGTCGTTCAGAAATATGTTGGAGCCGCCAGTCCTATCGCGGAAAGTTTAATCGAAAAATTGAAAGGCAACGTAAAGCTGTCCAACGTCCGTGATATTTCCGTTCAGGGAACAAATGCTCAAGCAACTGTTACTTTAGAGGTGGTGCCATTAAAAGTATCAAAAGATGTTACCTTGAATTTTAACGTGGCGGATGTTCTGCAATTAAACAGTCCACTCGGTTTATTATCAATTCTTTTGTAAATAAATATTGCTGCTAAGAGGAGCGAGTTACTCGCTCCTTTTATTTTATATCGCATGTTATAAAAGGAAATGGTTGTAAATATTTGCTGACTAAAATAAAATAGATGTGTTAATACTTTTAACATTGGGGAGGCATTTATAACGTGAATAGCTTAAAGGTTTGGCTTCTAATGGGCGCGTTATCAATCATCCTGGTTTTGATCGGTGGTGCTGCCTTTGGCAAATCCGGAGCAATACTGTTTTTTGTAATTTCCCTGGGAATGAATTTTTTTAGTTATTACTTCAGCGACAAGGTTGCTATTTCCATGACCCGCTCGCGGCCTGTTTCTGAAGCGGAAGCGCCTGAATTATACGATATAACGCGGAGATTGACTAGTCAGGCGGGAATTCCTATGCCCAGGCTCTATATTACCCCTTCACAGCAACCCAACGCTTTTGCCACGGGAAGAAATAAGTCCCATGCGGCTGTGGCTGTCACCGAAGGACTTTTCCGCATTTTGAACCGGGGCGAGTTGGAAGGCGTTCTGGCGCACGAGCTTTCACATATAAAGAACAAAGATATTTTAATTGGTGCCATCGCGGCCGCTTTTGCCGGCGCGATTACCATGATAGCGAACATAATCCAATGGGGAGCTTTTTTGGGCGGTATGGGCCGCGATGATGACGAGGGTGGCGGCAGCTTTATTGGAGCGCTCTTGTTGGCTATATTAGCGCCGATAGCGGCCTTGATTATTCAAATGGCGATTTCCCGTTCGAGAGAGTATCTGGCTGACCAAACCGGCGCCCGTATAGCAGGCAATTCGGGAGGTTTAGCGAACGCTTTGCTTAAATTAGAAAGTGCGGCGCATAGAATTCCGATGCAGGCAAATCCCGCGACGTCGCATCTTTTTATTGTTAATCCATTTTCAGGCGCGTCAATAACCCGTTTATTCAGCACTCATCCACCTGTCGGCGAAAGGGTAAAGCGGCTGGAAGAGTTACGTATTTAATCTGTTAACAAGCATACACTTACGCAAGAGGTGGTGATAGTACGGTTGCCCAGATTATTTCTATCGGTTGCACGCAGCATGTTGATTTGTTAAAGGCTAAGCTAGGACGGGGATTGAAGCTGTTTGAAAGAAATGGTTTAAAGATAAATTTGGAAGAAAGGTCAGATGGCGAGTTTACTTTTTTTTCCTGTTGTCTGGCCGGTTTCCCGGACTACCATCAGATGAAAGATGATCCGCAAATTATTATAAAGAAATATGTAGCAGACATAATATCTGAAATTATTCTGTCTCATTGGGAAGCTTTCTTATTAAAGAACATTATCTGTGAAAATTACTATTATTATGGGGATGAAGAAAAGAGAATAATATATAACTATGCGTTGCAACACATTAACAGGAAAGCAAATGAACCACGTAAATCTGTATACTGGTTGAACCGGAAAAGCAGGATCCTTAGAAAGGTGCTGGATTACTTAAAACTTAACAACAGTATTGTTATTGACGGTTTTATTCGCTTTAGACTAAAAGAATATATTAATGAATTAAAGGATGCAACGGATAAAGCGGTAGATGACTTTCTTTTAGAAAGGGAATACAACGAATTTATTCAATTATTAAGATATTTTGTGGAAATTCAAGATCCTCGCGCTAATTTAATTCATGTATTGATCGATAACGATGGAGCTTTTAAGCTTTATGACGATAAGATGCAACCCGTCAGGCGAGATTATATGGGTGGATTTTTGGTAGACATGATGGACAGCGAAATAAATTATGAGGATATATTGGTAAGTGCTCTTGTTACCATCGCTCCCCAAAGAATTACTTTTCACTGTAAACAAAATAAGAGGTATTCGGCAACGATAGAAACCATAAAAAAAGTATTTGCCGGCAGGGTCAGTGAATGCTCGGGCTGTGAACTTTGTAATCCCTTGAAAAATTAAATATTAGGTATTTCCGGTTTGTTTGATTTGTTGACAAATATCCTGCAAATCAATATAATACTGCTGTAATAATACTGAATAACAATATGAGAAACAGGTGTTGATAAGGAAGAGTAGACCTGTCTTGGCCATCAGAGAGAAAGTGTCATTGGCTGCAAGCACTTTTTGGTACTATGGGTTGAAAACCACCTTGGAACCGCCGGCTGAAATACCAGTAAGCCGCGCCGGAGGCAGCCGTTAACTGTCGTGAATGAGAGTAAACAGGGTGGAAGCGGGAATACCCCGTCCCTGACGGTTGTCAGAGGCGGGTTTTTCATTTTGTTATAATATGTTTTAGGGGGAAGTGTTTATAATGAGTGCTGTTAATAATGTGAAGATTGTTTTACCTGATGGAGCAGAGAGAGAATACCCGGCGGGAACAACTCTTTTTGAAATAGCAAAGAGCACTAGCCCCCGCTTGGCAAAAGAGGCTCTTATCGCCAGAGTGAACGGCGAGTTGATGGATTTGGCGACTCCCATGATGACGGATGCTTCCATTGAGTTTGTTTCCTTTGAAGATGAGGCGGGAAAACGGGCTTATCGCCACAGTACCGCGCATATTATGGCGCAAGCGGTGCAAAAGTTGTTTCCCGGTACAAAATTCGCAATCGGGCCGGCTATCGCCGATGGCTATTATTATGACTTTGATACCAGTGAGACTTTTACGCCGGATGATCTGGGGAAAATAGAAAAAGAGATGGAAGCCATAATCAGGGCCGATTATCCGTTTGAGCGTTTTGAGCTTTCCCGGGCTCAGGCCCTTGATTTCTTTAAAGAAAACGGGCAGAACTACAAAGTGGAATTGATTGAAGACCTGCCGCCCGATACTGTGCTCTCATTCTATAAGCAGGGTGATTTTACCGATTTATGCGCGGGACCGCATGTTCCTTCCACTGGGAGACTGAAATCGGTAAAATTAATGAACGTGGCCGGCGCGTATTGGCGGGGCAACGAGAGAAACAAAATGCTCCAGCGTATTTACGGCACATCTTTTCCGAAAAAATCCATGCTTGAGGAATATCTTTTCCGGATCGAGGAGGCCAAACGGCGCGACCACCGCAAGCTCGGAGCCGAATTGGATTTGTTCAGCATCATGGATGAGGGGCCGGGTTTTCCTTTTTTCCATCCCAAGGGAATGATCCTGCGCAACGAACTGGAGAAATATTGGCGTGAGGAGCATCAAAAGAGGGGCTACCAGGAAATACGCACACCGATTATTCTAAACAGGTCTTTATGGGAGAATTCAGGACACTGGGACCATTACCGCGAAAATATGTATTTCACGAAGATAGATGAAGGTGATTACGCGGTCAAGCCGATGAATTGTCCCGGCAGTATCCTGATTTATAATAACAGGCTGCACAGTTACCGCGAACTGCCCATCCGGCTTGCCGAATTGGGCCTGGTGCACCGTCACGAGCTTTCCGGTGTGCTGCACGGTTTGATGCGGGTGAGGTGCTTTACTCAAGACGATGCCCATATTTTTATGCTGCCGGAGCAGATTAAAGAGGAAATAATCGGGGTTATCGACTTGGTAAATGATTTTTATAAAGTATTCGGTTTTAACTACTTTGTGGAACTATCTACAAAACCTGAAAAAGCAATGGGATCGGACGAAGTCTGGAACATGGCCACGGATGTGCTGCGCGACGCGCTTGACGCCAGAGGGCTGAAATATAAAGTCAATGAAGGGGACGGAGCGTTCTATGGCCCCAAGATTGATTTTCATCTGGAGGATTCGCTAGGCCGCACCTGGCAGTGCGGCACTATCCAGCTGGACTTTCAGATGCCGGAGAAATTTAACCTGAGCTACGTGGGTGAGGATGGTCAAAAACACCAGCCCGTGATGATCCACAGGGTGGTTTTTGGCAGTATAGAAAGGTTTATCGGCATATTGACGGAACACTTTGCCGGAGCTTTTCCGGCCTGGCTGGCGCCGGTTCAGGCGCGTGTGATTCCCATCACCGACCGGCACGCTGAATATGCCCGCAATGTCGTCAAGCGGTTGGAAGAGGCCGGCATCAGAGTTGAGCTGGATACACGCAATGAAAAAGTAAATTATAAAATACGTGAAGCTCAAACCCAAAAAATACCTTATATGCTGATTGTCGGGGATAAGGAAATGCAGCGGGACAGCGTTGCCGTGCGGCATCGCGCCAAGGGAGATCTCGGAGCCATGCCGCTCGGTGAATTTGAAGGGAAATTACTGGAAGAAATCAGGACTAAAGAACGTTAATAGATACAAAAACGCTCCGGGTAAACCGGAGCGTTTTTGTATCTATTGGTGTGGAAAAAAGATATTTACCGGTAGTAAAAGGATATTTTAACCTTGAAGTTGAATAAATTTTGGAGAAATATTAATGCCATTCCCAAATAAATAAAGGTGTTAAGCATGTCAGATAATTCCGGCTATACCATAAAAAAAGAGTTGGAACAAATCCGGTACCGCCGTCACCAATTGCTGATAATTTGTGGCGTTAATCGTACCAAGATTATCCAGGATATAACCAGAGAACTCGCTATTCCATGTATAAACCTGAGCTTAAAATTAAGTGAAGAATTGCTGGAGGTCCCGGTTGCCCGGCGCAGCCGGAAAGTAAGCCAATTAGTAGGTAAGATAGTAAGCGAAAACACAGGGGAAATCTTGTGTTTTGAACATATCGAATTACTGTTCCATCCACTGTTACAACAAGACCCCATGAGGGTATTGGAAAATATCAGCCGCAACAAGGTTATTCTTGTTTCCTGGAACGGTCATTATGCAAATGGCGGTTTAACCTATGCCGAGCCGGAACACCCGGAATATCACGTGTATAAAGAACTGGAAGCGAGCGTTTTTGCCATTGACTGAGCGGAGGGATGAAAAGGATGAAATATAGTGATCTTATTCATTTTGAACCTATTGAATCAGTAGTACAGTTGCGGGAATCAAATTTAAAGGAATATGCCTTCCAGTTGTTAGATACCTATGTCATTTCAGATCGTATGGCGGAGTCTATCGGTGAAATCATTATCGAACAGCTTCAATACGACCACCATGCTGATAATAAGGGGCTTTTAGTAGTCGGCAACTACGGAACCGGAAAATCTCACCTGATGAGTGTTATAGCCACTATTGCCGAGCAAGAGGGAGTCAGTGAACGTATAACCGATAAAAGGGTAGCGTCCAAAGCAAAGGAAATCGAAGGCAAATTTCAGGTGATCCGTACCGAGATTGGCGCTTCCATCATGTCCTTGCGGGATATCCTTTGCGGCTACATCGAGGACCACCTGGCTGAAATCGGTGTGGATTATCAATTCCCCCCGGCTAACCAGGTGCGTAATAATAAAGACGCCTTTATTGAAATGATGGCGGCCTTCCATGAAGTATATCCCGGCCATGGCTTACTGCTGGTGGTGGATGAACTGTTGGATTATTTACGGGCACGCAAGGAGCAGGAGATTATCCTGGATTTAGGTTTTTTGCGGGAGGTAGGCGAAATCTGCCGCACCACACGCTTCCGCTTCATTGCCGGTATCCAGGAAATGTTATTTGACAACCCCAAATTTCAATTTGTAGCCGGGCAGTTGCGCCGGGTCCGGGAACGTTTTGAGCAAGTGCAAATCATACGCGAAGATATCGCCTATGTGGTATCCCAACGACTGTTAAAGAAAGATGACCGCCAAAAGGCTCTTATTCGCGAGCACCTGCAAAAGTTTTCCGCCCTTTATGAAAAATTGAATGAGCGCCTGGAAGAATATGTTTCTCTGTTTCCCGTCCACCCGGCTTATTTGTCTACCTTTGAAAAGGTTATGGTGGCGGAAAAACGTGTAATTCTTAAAACCATCAGTTATGAAATGAAAAAGCTCCTGAACCGGGAAGTTCCCGGTGATCAACCTGGTTTAATATCCTATGACAGCTACTGGCCCTATATTGAAAATGACCCCTCACTGAAAAGCAACCCCGATATCAGAGAGGTTATGAGCAAATCCAAAATATTACAGGACCGCATTCAAAATGCCTTTACCCGTCCGGTTTATAAACCAATGGCCTTGCGCATTGTCCGGGCACTGTCCGTGCACCGGTTAACCACCGGGGATATTAACGCCAGGCTGGGTGTTACCTCAGAGGAACTGCGGGACAACCTCTTTCTTTATGTGGCGTTGCCGGAGGAAGATTCAACATTTTTGCGCACCACCATTGAAACAGTATTAAAAGAGATTTTAAAAACCGTAAGCTGGCAGTTTATTTCCTTTAATGAAGCCAATGGCCAGTATTATTTGGATTTAGGCAAAGTAGAGGCCATTGACGATTTGATTGAGCAAAAGGCCGGGGGGCTAACAACAGAGCAATTGGATCGCTACTATTTTGAAGCGCTTACCATGGTGACCGACAGCGCCAAAAATACCTACGTTACCAACTACCGCATCTGGCAGCATGAGCTGCCATGGTGGGAATGTAAGGTAACACGTCTGGGATATCTGTTCTTCGGCGCGCCCAATGAGCGTTCCACCGCCCAGCCGCCCCGGGATTTTTATATCTATATGCTGCAGCCTTTTGACCCGCCAAAGTTTAAAGACGAGGAGCGGGCAGACGAAGTATTCTTTAAGTTAAAGCACAAAGACGAGATGTTCCTGCGGGCTCTTTCCCTCTATGCCGGTGCCAAGGAATTGAGCGCCGTCGCTGCTTCAGGAACCAAGCATTTATATGAAGGGCGCGCCGGGGATAATTTAAAGCTGCTGACCAAGTGGCTGCGGGAAAACCTTTTGAGTGCCTTTGAAGTCACTTATAAAGGCATCACCAAAAAGGTGGCCGAGTGGGTTACAGCTATGCCGCCCCAAGCCAGTGTAAGGGAAATTATTGATGCTGTGGCCGCCGCCTGCTTGTCAGCCTGCTTTGAAGAAAAATACCCGGATTACCCCCATTTCAGCAAGTTAAATATGCCTTTAACCAGGGAAAACCTGCCCGGGTATGTGCAGGATGCTTTAAAAAGCATTGCTGGAGCTAAAACCAAGAGCGGGACGGCCATTCTGGACGGGCTGGTGCTGCTGGAAAATGAAAAGTTGGCTCCCCGCCGGTCCGGCTATGCCAGATGGATTTTAGATAAACTGGCGGAAAAGGCGCATGGCCAGGTAGTTAACCAGTCGGAGTTCATAGAAACGGTCTACAGTTGTCAAGGAACAGAGGATATAAAGTTAACCACCGCCTTTAAATTGGAACCGGAACTGCTGGTGGTGTTGCTGGCAGCGCTGGCCTACAGCGGCGATATTGTGGTGACAGTATCAGGCATCACCTATGATGCCATGAAGATGGAGCAGTTAATCAAGCTGCCCTTAAGGGAACTTAAGGATTTCAGCCATATTAAAAAGCCCAGCGGGCTGCCGGTGCCCGCTTTACAGGCACTCTTTGACCTGTTTGGTATTTCCGACGCGCTGTTACAACAAAATGCCCTGGCGAAGGGTATTGAAGAGTTGCATAAGTATGCCAACAACCGGTTAATCAATACTGTAAACATTTTGCAGGTGGTTCGCACAGGCATTCCCTGCTGGGACGGCGTTATTTTATCCGCCGCCGAACAGCAGCAGTATAAAGAGAAGCTGGAAGATCTAAAAGCCTTCCTTGAGGCAGTGCTGGTTTACAACACCCCTGCCAAATTACACAACTTTAAGTTTACCGTAGAACAAGTGACCGAAAAGCGAGAAGTGCTTAACTTAGTTAAACAGTTGGCAGAGTTGCAGCAGCGGGTGACACAAATCTCCAGTCAGGCCAACTATCTAGTTGCCGCCCAGCAGCATTTACCCCTGGACCACCAGTGGCAGGAGGATGTGGAAGTAGCCCTTGGCGACTTGCTTCATGCCCTGAAAGGGGGAAAATCCTGCGAGGCGGAACTGAAGCAAATCCGGGTATTGAAGGAACAGTACCAGGAATTTTATTTGGCCATGCACAACAGAGCCAGGCTGAATGCCACAGAGGAAAATCAAAAAAATATTTTGCTGAATAATCCGGGGGTATCCGCTTTAAAACAACTGGCTACAATTGATTTACTGCCGGAAAACCAGTTAAGCCAGTTATTAAACCGGGTTAATTCCCTGAAAACCTGCTGGAGCTTAACTAAAAATGACCTGGAATATCATTCCATCTGCCCGCATTGCAAGTTCCGGCCTAAAGATGAGCAGCCCGGAACTGTGAAAAACCTGAGCAGCCTGGCGGACGAGATGCAAGGACTTCTGGACGATTGGACCGGGATGTTGCTGGATTACTTCAACGATCCGGAAGTAAAGGAAAATATCACATTGTTGAAACCGGAGCAGCAAGAGTTAGTCAGCATACTGCTGGTGCAAAAGGAATTAACACTGCCTGTTGATATTAAACTGGTTCAAGCCATTAAAGAACTTTTACAAGGTATTGAGCGGATAGAAATTACAGTGGATGATTTAGTGGAAATGGCGGGCAACGGCAGTCCCTTGACCGTCGAAGAGGTAAGGCAGCGTTTAGAGAAGTTATTAAAGGATCGCATAGGCACCCAAGCTGCCAACCGTGTACGCATTATGCTCGGTCACAAGTAATGGAGGGGAATAACATGGTTTTCAAGGATACGAAACAAATAACGATGTTGGATCAAGAACCAGATACCACAGACCAACCGGTAACCTGCCTGGGGATGGCTTTTGCCGATGACGAGGCCCGCCGGGCGTATTTTACGGAGGAACTGCGCAAAAGACTGCCTGAATTAAGACAAATGGAAGGGTTTCCGATTGGCGAGGATGAAGACATCCTCGCCCTTTCGGACCCGCCTTATTATACTGCTTGCCCGAATCCGTTTATCAAGGACTTCATTCGGCATCATGGTAAGCCTTACAACCCAGCGAAAGACAGTTACAGGCGGTTACCCTTTGCTGTAGATGTGAGCGAGGGTAAAAACGACCCAATTTATAATGCACATTCCTATCACACTAAAGTACCGCATAAAGCCATCATGCGTTATATATTACATTACACGGAACCTGGTGATATTGTCTTTGACGGGTTCTGTGGAACGGGGATGACAGGAGTAGCAGCTCATCTCTGTGGTGATAAGACAATTGTCGAATCCCTGGGTTATAAAGTGGATAGGGATGGCACAATCTATCAACAGGAGACAAACGAACATGAAAAGGAAAGTAGGAAAGCTTTTTCCAGACTTGGATCACGGGTTACGGTGCTTAATGACTTGTCTCCTTGTGCTACTTTCATTTCACACAACTACAATAAGTGGGTAAATGTTTCAGAGTCTGAGCAAGAAATGTGGCTTATCCACAAATCGGTGCAGGAACAGTGTGGCTGGATGTATGAAACATTTCATACAGGTGGTAAGATGAAAGGCATGATTAATTTCACTTTATGGTCTGATGTTTTCATTTGCCCTGAATGCACACAGGAAATAGTCTTCTGGTCTGCTGCTGCAGATAAAGTAGCAGGAAAAGTAAAGGATGAATTCAACTGCCCATATTGCAATAACTCGTTAAACAAACGCCGAATGGATCGAGCTTGGGTAACGCAGTTCGACAAAAGTATTAATCAGACAATCCGTCAGGCCAAACAAGTACCTGTATTGATTAATTATAGTGTGGGGAAACAGCGGTACGAGAAAGCACCCGACGAGTTCGATTTGGCCTTAATGGAAAAAATTGAGCAAGCTGATATTACCTACTGGTTTCCCAACAAACAAATGCAAAAAGGCTTTAACACAGAGCAGCCCAAGGTTTCTCATGGAATTACCCATGCTCACCATTTTTATACTAAACGGAATCTGTGGACTGTTGCTGCAATATGGTCTGAAATTCAAAAGTCGAAATATTCTCTTTGCGACTTTTTGTTTACTTCATTTTTGCCTTGGACATGTAGAACTAACCGCTTTATTGTGTCAAACTATTTCAACAAAAAAGGTGGAGTGATAGCACCTAATCTCCCAGGAACATTGTATGTATCCTCGTTAAGTGTTGAAACAAATCCTCTTGAGCGATTTAAACTTCGTGTAAAGAGTTCAAGGTATACCGCTTGTGGATCTATTTATATAGTATCAACAGAATCGGCCGCTGGATTTAAGCGGGTGCCGGAGGAAAGCGTCGATTACATTTTTACCGACCCGCCGTTCGGTGGTAATTTAATGTACTCCGAGTTGAATTTTCTTACAGAAGCTTGGTTACGAGTTTCATCAAATCCAGCGGAGGAAGCTATCGTTAATAATATACAAGGTAAAAATGTAGCCGATTATTTACGCTTAATGGAACAGAGCCTTCGAGCATATTATCATATTCTTAAACCTGGGAGATGGATTACAGTAGAATTTCATAACTCCCAAAATGCAATCTGGAATTGTATTCAGGAAGCTCTTACAAGAGTAGGTTTCGTTATATCAGATGTTAGTGTTTTGGAGAAAACACATAAGACATTTAAACAAGTTACATCGACGAACGCTGTGAACAAAGACTTGGCGATTACAGCGTATAAACCGAATGGGGGCCTTGAGGAGCGTTTCAAGCTTGAGGCAGGCACTGAGGAAAGTGCCTGGGACTTCGTTCGTACGCACCTTATGCAGCTACCGGTTTTCCTCTCCAAGGACGGTCAAGCCGAGGTAATTGCTGAACGACAGAACTATTTACTTTTTGATCGCATGGTGGCTTTTCACATTCAACGCGGAGCAACTGTCCCCCTATCCGCCGCCGAGTTCTACGCCGGGTTGGTCCGGCGTTTCCCCGAGCGGGACGGAATGTATTTCCTACCCGACCAAGTGGCCGAGTACGACAAGAAGCGCCTTACGGTGCAAGAGATATCACAACTCCAGTTCTTTGTTACCGACGAGTTCTCGGCCATCCAATGGCTCAAACAGCAACTCGTCAGGAAGCCGCAGACCTTCCAGGAAATTCATCCACTTTTCTTTAAGGAGATCAGTGGTTGGCATAAATACGAGAAACCTCTGGAGCTTTCGGAATTACTCGAGCAAAACTTCCTTCGTTACGATGGCAATGATGAATTACCAAGCCAGATTCACAGCTACCTGTCTACGAATTTCAAGGACCTCAGAAAATTGGCCAAGGACGACGAGACCCTTCGCAGCAGAGGAAAAGATCGCTGGTATGTTCCAGACCCCAATAAACAGGCTGACTTGGAGAAACTGCGTGAAAAATCTTTGCTGCGTGAATTCGCTTCATATATTGAAGAAATAAAGAAGAGCAAGAGAAAATTAAAGCAGTTTCGTACCGAGGCTATCCGGGCCGGCTTTAGAAAGGCCTGGGGAGATAGTGATTATCAAACAATTGTCGAGATTGGCCGGCGTTTGCCGGAAAGCATCCTGCAAGAGGACGATAAATTGTTAATGTACTACGACAACGCGCAAATCCGGCTGGGGATGTAATCATAATCAAGTGTGTAGCTTGACTTGTGGTTTGCACATAATTATGCTATTATAATAGCATAATTATTGACGAGGTGATGATTTTATGCCACAAATTAGACCAATTACCGATCTGAGAAATACCAATGAAATTTCAGAAATATGCCATAAACTTAAAGAACCAGTTTTTATTACTAAAAACGGATATGGTGATTTGGTTGTGATGAGTATAGAAACCTATGAGCGTCAGCTTGCTCTTGTTGAAGTTTACAAAAAGCTTGCTGATGCCGAGAAAGAGCTTGCGCAGGGGGTTCCTTTGTTGGAGGGAGAAGAAATCTTTAAAAAGCTGAGGGACAAATATGTTGGAAAATAGTTACAGTTTGAAGTTTACTCCCAAAGCAAGTGAAGATTTAGAACAAATTTACAGCTATATTTCAGGAAAGCTTTTTGCTGAAATTGCCGCGGGTAATCTGCTTGAAAAAATAGAAAGCAGCATAATGCGGTTAAAATATTATCCCTATTCTGGCAGTTTTGTTTTGGATGAGTCTTTAAAAAGCAGAGGATATCGAAAGTTGATAGTTGACAATTACCTTGCTTTTTATTTAGTCAACGAGCCGGAAAAGCAGGTGGTTATTATGCGGATTCTTTATGGCGCTCAGAACTATCAGGATTTACTTTGATTTATAAAAAATATAAAACAAGGTCAGTTCTTTATGACGAGACTGATTCAAAGGGTAAACTAATAGCAGGCTAGTCTTTGGATGATGTTAATATACTACAACAACGTACAAATCCGGCTGGGGATGTAATGATTATTATTGACTACCTGCTGTATTGTGTTATGATGTAATTACATCATATGGGAAGGTGATATAATGCTGCTAAGAACACAAATTATGCTTGAAGAATCACAGCACCGTTTTTTGACTGAAGTTGCCAGATTGAAGGGTATAAGTTTATCTGAGGCAATCCGGCAGTTGATTGAAGAAAAGCAAAGAGAGATTTCACATGCCCAGGCTGAGGGAGCCATGAAAATGAGTAAGGGGGCAGTTGCTGGAGATGGTGGTAACGTTCACCATGACGAGGTTTTATATAAATGAGACGAATGTTCATTGACACTGGCGCCTGGTATGCGCTAAAGGATTCCAGGGACCCTCACCACCAGGAGGCCATTGATTTTTTTACCAGGATGCGGGGTCAGGTCTTATATTTTACATCTGATTATGTTGCTGACGAGGCTATTACCTTGGTGAGGTACCGGTTAAAAAACCATCGCGTCGCATCCGAACTGGCTGGCGAGCTTTTCACTGAAAAGGCGGCTAAAATGATCTTTGTCTCTTTAGAGCATCACGACAGGGCACTTGAGATCTTTACTGAATTTAGTGATCAGGAGTTTTCTTACACTGATTGCACTAGTTTTGCAATAATGGAAGCCATGCGTATAAAGGAAGCACTGGCCTTTGATAGTCATTTTAATTTTGAAAAACTTGGTTTTAGTCAGATAACAAGGGACAGGTGACCCTTTTGAGTACGTGGCGCGATCAGGTGCTGATGGATTTTCAGGAACCGCTGCCGCCGCTTACGCTGGTGGCGGACCCGGATCATTTACTGTTGGATGAAGTTCTACTGTCTTCCTTTAAGGACAGCCAAGTGGAATTCGTCCAGTACGGTGACCCGGTGGCCTTTCGTTACCTGTTTGAATCCAGTTATCGTAAAGCACTGGAAGAGCGAACATTAAGGTTGCTGGTGTGGGTAAATGATGTTACCCTGGAGCAAATGCCTTACGATTTGCTGCAAATGGGGCGAAAATTAACCTACCGGATGCAAACCATATTTCCAAAGCTGTCACCCCAAGTGGTGAAGCAATTGGCCTCCCAGGACTTAGATGCCTTGTATGCCGTCCGCGGACAGTATCAAGGCGCTGCTTCTTATGGCGAAACCTGTGATTTTATCTTGCGCAGGGTTTTTAAAGTGGCCTATGACATGATCGATAATGAAACGGAACTGGTCAAGTACTTGCTTTCTAAACATTACCGTCAAAGACCGTACCCGGAGGTAATCGAGTCATATCTCATCGAACAATTGCAGATGCAAAAGGGGTTAGATAAGCTGCCGGTGGCGGAGTTGGTAAAATCCCCGTCCTTTTTTTATCGCTACCTGCAAAACCAGTGGGTTGTGTATTTGCAAATCCTGCAAGAAAAACCGTTGGTATTAATGGACGATAGCCTGCCAAAGGGCATCTATGGCAAAGAAAAACCCCATCCCTTTGACGATGAAGATGTTTACCGTTTATTAGATAACCTGTTTATTGAAGGGTACTTGAAACCGGTGAAGGGCTTTAACAGTAAGCAGTTACCTCAATGGACCCATGTCGGGCTGGTGATTGATCCTGCCAGCGACCACAAAAATCGTCTTAAAGGACTACTGGTAAACTTAAAGGAGAAGCTTCAGGCAATCGGAAATTACCGGGACTGGTTGAATGTCGTTCCGTTGTACGGTGAAATAAAAGATTTAATTTTATCCATGAATTTTACCCAAAATGAAACTGTTCTTAGCGAAGTAAAAGCCGTCGAGGCCGGGATGGACGCCCAATTTGAGCTATGGATGCTCCGTAACTATGGAGGGTTGCTAAACCTTCCCTATTTGCCGAAACCGGTGATGCTGCACCAGGTGTCCCATTATTTAGCCGCTAAACATTATGCAAAAGTTGCCCTGGTGGTCTTGGATGGTATGAGTTATGTCCAGTGGGCGCAAATACGGAAGCATTTACAGGCGAAAAACTTTGTTTTTGATGAGTTGAGTGTTTTCTCTTGTACTCCCACCATTACTTCTATATCCAGGCAGGCCCTTTTTACCGGAGAAATGCCCGTATATTTCCCCCATACCTTGGGAACCACCAGGAAAGAAGAAGCAGCATGGAAACTTTATTGGGAGAACCATGATGTGTTCAAGGCTTATACCGGCTATGAAAAAAGATTAGGTCAAAGAGAAGGGGCTTATCAATCCCCGGATAGTTTACAAAAACCTTCACTAAAAGTGCTTGGCCTGGTGATTGATACCATTGACAATCTGGTTCATACGGCCCTGCAAGGGCACAGAGGGATGTACGCTGAGCTCAAGTTATGGCTTGAAAAAGGGTATCTGGCAGGACTTTTGGCAGATTTAATGAATAAAGGCTTCGAGGTTTACTTGACTTCCGATCATGGTAATAAGGAAAGCCGGGGCATTGGCCGTGTCTCGGAGGGTGTTCTGGCGGAAACACGGGGGGAACGGGTTAGAATCTATAAAGATAAGATGTTGCGCGATAAGGCGGCTGCTGCTTACTCTTCATTGGCCTGGACCGGGTCCGGCTTGCCGGAGGACGTGTATGTATTGCTGGCCAAAAGCGGAGAAGCTTTTATTCAAAAAGGTGAACATGTGGTCAGTCACGGGGGGATCAGCCTGGAGGAAGTAGTGGTGCCTTTTATACACATTACAGGCAAACAATAATTTTTAGAGGTTTAAAATGGCAAAACCGGTGGGGTTTGATCAAAAAATAAGGTTGCAGCATCTGGACTATATTGCCAGAGAAGTGAGCAGTTTGGATCGTAAAAGCGTACATGAAAAACTGGATGAATTTCTTAATGCAGATATTCGTGGTGCTAAATCCAGAAAAAACGCCGTTACGATATTAATGAAAATCTGGTATTTGACGCCCGGTGAATTAAAGAGTCTACGCCAAAGGGCTTTAGAATTGCTGCCATCCTTATCGTTTCATGATCGTCTTGTTTTTCATTGGGGTATGACCTTACTGGCCTATCCCTTTTTTAAAGATGTGGTCAATGAATTGGGCACTTTATTCAGATTGCAAAATGAGGTGCCCAGCCGGCAAATAGGCCGTAAGGTGAAGAGTCTCTATGGGGATAGGCGCAGGGTGGAGGTAGCCACCACAGCGGTATTGACGAGTGTCAAATCCTGGGGGCTTGTTGAGAGAAATAAAAGCAATATTTATACCCTGCCGGGTAGATACGAAATAACCAATGCGGCATTAAAGCTATGGCTGGCTGAGGTGGTCCTGCGGGTTTCGGATTGTCAATACATGCCACTGGAAATGATCCTGGCGGCACAGTTCGTTTTTCCTTTTCAATTTAAAATCAACATTAGAGAATTTGAACATAGCAATTTCATAATCAATCGACATGGTTTGGATATGCAATTGGTTGGTCTAAATAGTAAAATAAAGGAATAAATGTTCCAGAACGTCATAAGTAAGAGGGAAAATAAGATTTAAAGGTGGTGAGTTTTGTATCTAACGTAGATTATAAAAGATTGGTCCATCCGGAGGTATAAGGAATTGCAGAACGAAATCACTACAGACGTAATGCTTAAGCTTGCCAAGGACTTTACAGAAGACCGTTATATTGATGTTATTTTATCTGAGCACCCAGAATTAAAAATTTTATGGGAGCGCAGGTATAAGTTAAAGTCTCCGATTGTTATTAACGGCATAAATCCGGTACTGCATATTTTATTAGAAGCTGTTGTGGAAAGACAAGTGCAGGATGAGAATCCACCAGGAGCAAAGGAAACGGTGGATAGACTGGTGAAGGAAGGGTTCTCCCGTCATACGGCAAGGAATGCTGTGGCTTCTCTGTTAGTGCCCTTTATATTTAATGTGTTAAAAGAAAAGGAACCCTTTGATGTGGATGGTTATGTGAGAAGTATGGGATTATTGGGGCGCGAAGTCGGAAAGATAGGACGTAACGACCGCTGTCCTTGCGGAAGTGGCAAAAAATATAAAAAATGTTGTGAAAATATCAAAGACTGTCTGAAAGTAAACCACAATGCCGATGTGCTCATACTAGGTCAGGGAGCCTATGCCGATAGTGATTATCTATCATGTCAAACACCGGAGAGCCCGGTAGTGCAAATGGAAAACAGGCACCATATAGCAATGTACCTGGTTGAAAATGGAGATCTGGAAGGAGCAGTGGCCGTTTTCAAGGAAAACATTGCTTATGCGGAACATATTCATGACGAAAAATTGCTGAGTAATGCTCTTCATGACTTGGAGGAATTGTGCTTAAATTATAAAGAGTTATCTCATGAAGGTGAATTGGTGATGACAAAGCTGCTGTCTCTTGCGAAAACGGATGAAGAAAGGGGCTTTTGCTGGTGCAATCGGGCAGATATGCTGGCATTTGCTTGTCGAGAGGATGAAGCTGATAAAGAATACTGCCGTATGTTTTCTGAATTACCTGACTGGCATTTCGGACGCTATAGATATGCCTTGTTTCTGGATGGATTAGGCAGAACAAAAGAGGCTATAGAAATATTGCAAAACTTAATCGCAGAAAGAGACCGGATAGACCGGGAGACCGTTGATGCGGCCAGGGAATTATTGAAAGATCTGGAAGGGGTGGAGTGATACAGGAAAATTTACAGTTTAGACCAAATGATCGAGTTGATTTTGTGCGAATAAAAAAGGCCCTAAGGCCTTTGATTTTCTTGGTGGAGATAAGCGGGATCGAACCGCTGACCTCCTGAATGCCATTCAGGCGCTCTCCCAGCTGAGCTATATCCCCACGACATGCTACTAACACAGTTTATCACTTTTTTTAACTATGGTCAAGCAATACTTATGATTTCCTCATGAGAAAGGTGCCAAATCCTAGATGTTTTCTATATGTTTGGATTAACTGCATATATTTATACATCACACTGCTGACTTCTCGACTTGAGCCCATTCCTTGCGATACTACTTGGTAAGGGTCCGGATGCAGTATGTTCCTAATATTATCAAAAAAACCCGGGAAATTATTTCGATGTGCTTTAACGGGTAAAAATCCGGAATTATGAAATACTTCCAGCCACTCTTCAAAAGAAGGTATTTGGGGTAAATTGCAGGCGGCTTGAATTTGTTCCCGCGCTATCCGGGGTATTGATTTGCTTGCGAACATCTCAACGCAAATCAATATTCCTTCTTTCTTTAATATTCTATTGCACTCTCGCAATACAGTAGTAGCCGGCAAAAATATTAGTACCGACTCAATTAAGATCAAGTCGATAACTTTACTTTTGAATGGTGTTTCTCCAGCGTCACAATGCACAAACTGTACCTGCACACATTCTTGCGTTGCCCTGTAATTGGCCTTTTCCAACATTTCCTTAGAGTTGTCCAGGGCAAAAACATATGCGCCTGAACTTTTCGCTATATGGCAAGCGGTTCGACCTGTCCCACACCCGATATCAAGAACAATATCTTCAACTGATAGACTAACCTGACTAAGCACATTTAGAGTATGGTAAAACCCTCCCGGATGTAAGCTGCCTGTTCCCAAAGCCGTAACTGCGTCAAGATAAGTTGTCATAGTTCGTTACCACGCTTTACTTTTGGATGATTTAATAATAACCCTTTACGAATTTTATATATACTATGTGGATGGGTATCCGGGGGTTCCACATGATAACTGGCATGCTTTAACAATTCAACATTACTAATTCGTATCCAAACTTATAATGCTCCCATATGCGTCGGAGCGATGAGATCCATACGGCTCACCCCACCTGGGGTTATCGAACATCACCTGGATTTTGAGACGGGATGATCATCTACTGATTAATCGGAAAAAGATACGCCGGATGATGCGTGATATGGGCATTTACACCAGCTCATGGGAGTTTCATCTTAGTTATTATGGGGGTTTGTTTATAAGCAAGGTGTGTGTGATTTGACGCTTACGTTAAGATTAAATTATAATATAAAATAAATAATAGCGGTAAACTGTATGATATTATCTCATTGCAAATCAGCAATGGTCAGAGAAATATAACAAGGGGTGTTTGTATATGACAAAAATATTAGTACCAGTTGATGGATCTGCTGGTTCCGACAAAGCAGTTCGTTTTGCGATTTTTCTTGCTGAAGGAAAGAATAAAG
>JGI12104J13512_1000829_pt1 | contig 25777 bp, 19 predicted proteins | sample TerdegcTABiofilm_FD_13512 | JGI IMG/M metagenome (IMG submission 13512)
AAGGTTTCGTTAATCGTAACCCGATTTCATCCGATAAGTTTGTACCTCGGGGCAAACCGCTCTTTCCGTGCGCCAACTTTTAACGAGTTGTGGTGGCCCGATGATGGCTGGACCGCAGGTAATGCAGGTCTGGCGCCCGAGTTTGGTACCGGGATTGACGGTGGTTTAGGGTTTGAGATAACAGGTAAAGGACGGGTGCGCTTCGGGGTGTACGAAACGCGATTTACCAATTTGATTCAATGGATGCCGGACACCAGTTTCAAATATCAGCCGGTAAATATCGCATCAGCATCGGTCAAAGGTGCTGAGACGGATGCGAGTTTTAACTTTCGGTGGTTTGGCTTCAATCTGAGAGCAACATATCAGGTCTGTACAAGCGGAGGAAAGGAGTTGCCCTATCGACCCAGACTTTCAGTAAATGGTGGGGTATGGGTGGCATATCTGGTAAATGGCGAGGTGTCTGTAGCCAAGTTGAGCTTAAGTGGCAGTTCGAAGTCTAAACGTTACACCGATGCAAACAACAGTGACTCGCTTGCCGGTTTTGCTGTTTTTGACGCCGAGGTTGATGTTGACCCGGTTCGTGCAATTTACGCAAACAACAAGTGGCAATGTTTGCTGGCAGTGGGTTGCAGAAATGTTTTTAGCCAGCAGTACCAGGAGTTGAAAGATTACCCACTACCGGGCAGGAGTATCTATTTAGAAATAGATATTGGTATATAAGTAGTATTATCCCGTTCTTGATGGTTTAAATTCTTAGCCTTATTTATTAGAGATAGGTAATAATCTCTAGTTTCGTTAAATAGTTCTTGGTATTTTTTTGCAACCGGCTCTGCCCGGGGTGGAATGACCTTTAACGGGTTGACCGGTTTGCCACCCTGGCGAATTTCAAAATGGAGATGAGGACCGGTTGCAAGACCGGTTGCTCCGACATAACCTACAGTTGCGCCCTGGCGGACAAATCTGCCTTCTTTTATACCCGGACCGTAACTGGATAGATGGCCATAGCGTGAGACTAACCCGCCCGAATGTTTGATTTCCACCAGGTTGCCATAACCACCACACCAGCGCGCCATAGTAACAGTGCCGTCCGCAATGGCGCTGACCGGTGTGCCACGCGGCGCAACATAGTCAACACCTTGATGGGGCCGATAAATGCGCAAAATGGGATGGAACCGCATTCCGAAGTAGGATGACACTTTGGCAAAGGAGAGCGGAGAACGGAGTACGGTCTTGCGCAAAGATTGGCCCTTTTCGTTGTAGTAGTCCCACCGGCCTGATGGGTCCTGGAAGTAGAAACCGTAAACATTTTCGGTTTTGCTTTTGTAGTGTACGGCGTAGATTCGGCCATAGGTGTAGGTTTTACCCTCAACATTCAACTGGTCAACAAGGAGTTCGAAGGTGTCGCCGTTGTTGCATTCGGTAAAGAAGTCGATATCGTAGCGCAGGATTTCGGCAAAGTTGACAACAAGTTGCGGGGTACCGCCCATTTTCAGTAAAGAGTTCCAGAGGGAGTTTTCAATGGTGCCGACGATGACATACTTAACGGTGTCAACCGGTTTGATTATTTTCTGGGCAATAAAACCGTGCACCGAATCGAAAGATACTTCGTAAGTTGTAATTAAGTTCGGGTGGTAGTCGATGCGCGCGAGGTTCAAGCCGTGGTAGTAGAAAGAAACAGAGTCACCGGGTTTCATTTTGCGAAAGTCGAAGTCGGTGCGCTGTAGTGCGGCGTAGATGGCGTTGATGGTTGTCTCGGGCAGGCAGAAACGACGCAGGAGATGGGCAAGGGGTTCGTTTTCGCTCAGGATGGCACCGGCGTAGTAGGTTGAGTCCGGACTGGGTATTTCCGGACCGCAGACTCTGGGCGTTGAAGGTTTATGCCGGAACAGAAGGAGGGCAAGCAGGGTGGCGATGATGGCAGGTATAATAAGTAACCAGTAAGNAAGGGTTTTTGTGTTTTGACCCGGGGCTGGTTTTGGCAGTGGCGGAATCATATGAACAGCCTGCCTATCTGGTAAATGGCGGTAGCGGTTACCCANGATATGANGANGGTGTAGAGTGCGGTAAAGATTGCAAGTTGCCAGCCAAGTTCACGGCGAATTGCGGCAAAGGTTGCAACGCAGGGAAAGTAGAGCAGGGAAAAAGCCATAAAGGCATAGGCGGAAAGGGGGGTGAAGTTAGCCTGCAGGACACCGGTTAACCCTTGAGGGTTGCTGGCGTGGATGGTTGCCAGGGTGCTGACAACGATTTCTTTTGCCACGATGCCGGCAAGGAGCGCTACTGCGGACCACCAGTAGCCGAAGCCGGCCGGTTTCAAGAGCGGGGCGATAAGGTTGCCAATCTTGCCGAGGAAACTCTGGGCAGAAGCGTTGGGAACTCCCCAGGGCAGTCTGCCAAGGAGCCAGACGACTATCACTGCGGGCGCAATAACATACCCGGCGCGCCGGATGAACAGCGCGGTGCGCATCCAGGCAGGATGGAAAACGGTGCGCCAGGTGGGCGTGTGGTAGGGAGGGAGTTCCATAATTAAGGGTGCTTCTTCGTGACGGAAGAGGATGTGGCGAAGGAGCCGGGCGGTGGCAACGGCGATGAGTACGCCTAATAGGTAAAGGGAAAACACGACAAGGAATCGGAGGCGGTTGAAGAAAACACCGGCGAACAGGATGTAGATTGGCAGTCGGGCAGAGCAGGAGATGAGGGGAATGGTCAAAACGGTGAGGATGCGGTCTTTGCGCGCTTCGAGCGTCCGGGCGGAAAGAACCGCCGGCACATTGCAGCCAAAGCCCAAAAGAAGGAGAATGAACGATTTGCCATGCAATCCCATTGCGTGCATAAATTTGTCCACAAGAAATGCCGCCCGAGCCATATAACCGGAGTCTTCGAGCAGCGCAAGGATAATGTAAAGGATGATTATGTTCGGAATAAATTTCAGAACCGTGCCAATGCTGATGATGAGTCCGTCGGCAATCAGGGATGTAAACCATTCGGGTGCGGTGAGGTTGGTCAGCAAGGTTGCTACGCCCCGGGCAAGCAGGTTAAATAGTTTGTCAAGGAGCTGGCTTAAAGGTGTCCCGAGAGCAAAGACCACAAAGAAGGTTAACGCCATCATCAAAAAGAAGAGCGGGATGCCCAAAACGCGGTTGAGCACGATGGAGTCGATGACTTCTGACAGGTCCAGCGAGCGCTGGATTTTTGGTGTTTGCCGAACGCACTCTTTCAATACCCCCCGGATGAAGCCGTAGCGCCGTTCAATGATGGCGCTCTGGGCGTCGTGCCGATGGCGCTGGCTCAAAGCGGCGCGGGCGGCAGCGGCAACGGTGGTCGCTTGTTCAAAAGTAGCACGATCCTGAGGAGAGGGAGATGTTGCCGCGGCGCCGGTTTCCAAAAGTTTCAGCGCCTGCCAGCGGCGCTCGTTCTCCGGCAGGTTTGCGGGTAGGGCACTCATTATCCGGGCGATATCACGCTCGATTTCTTCGCCGTAATCAATACGCAAAGGTTTTGTGGGCTTTTCTTCCCGGCCAAGGTTATGAATCACCGCCCGCAACTGTTCGATTCCTTCAAGCCGGGCAGCGACAAGCGGTACAATCTGGACGCCCAGCAGTTGAGCAAGGCGATTGATGTCAATCTCAATTCCTTTTGCCCGGGCAATGTCCATCATATTTAAGGCGACAACCACCCGGGCGCCAATTTCCAGAAGTTGGATGACAAGATAGAGGTTGCGTTCAAGGTTGGCGGCATCAACTACCGCAACCACTCCATCCGGTTTTTCGTTGATGAGAAAGTTGCGGGCGATGCGTTCGTCAATTGTCCAGGCGTCAAGGGCATAGGTGCCCGGCAGGTCAACAACAATGACTTCGTGGCCCTGATAGATTGAGCGACCTTCGTGTTTTTCCACCGTGACCCCGGGCCAGTTGCCGACCGCAACCGTGCCGCCGGTGAGGGCGTTGAAGATGGTACTTTTGCCGGAGTTCGGGTTGCCGGCGATGGCGACTTTAATCGGTCTTTTGGACTTCATCGGTTTCGGCAATTACTGTTATGCGCCGCGCCATTCCTCGACCGATCTGGACCATCTGCCCCTGAATTTCAACCGTAACTGGACCGGTTTGCCCGTTGTCTTTTCGGACAACAACCACATCAGGCAGAATCCCGAGGTTGGCAAGTTTCTGGGCTAAGCCGCGGCCGCCGGAAATCCCAACAATTTTAAATCTGCCCGGGGGTGCTTCGCTTAATGGGTAAACTTTTATCGGTTCTACAATCACCATTTCTGCCTCTTCCTGACGGAGCGAGATACAGTAACCCAAAAGTTCATAGGCGCGGGGGTCGCCCATCGGTGCACAACGGGAAACCCGGACCCGGGTCCCCGGAATAAAGCCCATTGTTTCCAGCCGGCGCCGGAGTGCCGGTTTTCCTTCTACCGCCTGGATAACACCCCAGTCGCCCACGGCAAGTTCACTCAGTTTTTTCATTTGACTCCAATCCGTCGGACAAATCCTAAAAGACGCCGGGCAGTTTCGGGCGAGAGGGCGTGTTCTAAACGACAAGCGTCCTGCGCGGCAATCCGGGCGCTGACCCCAAGGACCTGATGTAAAAACTGTTCGAGAAGGTGATGGCGCTGGTAAATTGTCGTGGCATAGTTCTGACCGCGGATCGTGAGTTCAACATCCCCATAGTGTTCGTGCCGCACCAGCCCTTTATTTTTTAACTGGTTCAGGGCATTGACAACGGAGGGGCGACTAACTCCTAAAAAATGAGCGATATCTTTTACCCGAACCGGCCGCTTTTGGGCACCGAGCAGCAGGATGGCTTCGAGGTAATCTTCCAGGCTTTCGCCTAAAGCGGAGCGGAAACGAGAAGAGTTATTGTTAACTAACATTGTTAGCCGTGGCTAATTTTAACCACCAAAAAGCGTGCAGTCAAGCACGACAATCAGAAGAGTTTTTCGGTTGACGAAAAATTTTTAGCCACCAGGACATTGCCGGCATATTATCGGGTCTAAGCCTTTGCCTTCGTAGGCGCGGTGGAAGTGGTTCTGGAATTCGGCGATTAGTTTCTTTGCCCTTTCTTCGTAGGCCGATTTGTTGTCCCAGGTATTTCTGGGGTTGAGGATTGCGGGGTCGGATACATTGGGGCAGGAGTTAGGGATGGCGAGCCGGAAAAAGGTTTCGGTTTCATAGTTGACATTGTCCAGGTCGCCGGCGATTGCTGCCTGTACGATTTCCCGGGTAAGGGTGATGTCGATTCTTCTCCCGACTCCGTAAGGACCGCCGGTCCAGCCGGTGTTGATGAGAAAGACGCGGGTGTCGTGGCGTTTGAGTTTTTCGCCTAATAGGTGGGTGTAGTCTTCGGGTTTTCGAGGCATAAAGGGCTGACCGAAGAAACGGGAGAAGGTGCTTTTCGGTTCAACAATACCGGTTTCGGTGCCGGCGAGTTTTGATGTGTAGCCCATCAAGAACCAGAACATCGCTTGTTCCCGGGTAAGTCTGGCAACCGGGGGTAAAACGCCGTTGGCGTCAGCGGTGAGGAATATTATGGTTTTTGGGTGATTGCCAATTGCCGGCGTTTTGATGTTCTTGAGAAAGGCGAGGGGATAGGAGCCGCGTGAGTTTTCGGTGAGACGAGAATCCGCGAGGTCGAAGCTACCGTCGGGGTAGACAAGAACATTTTCAATAATCGCACCATGTTCCAGGTAGTGGGCTTCATGGAAGCAGGCGTGGTAAATGTCGGGCTCTTTTTCCGGATTGAGGTTGATGAGTTTAGCATAGCAGCCGTTTTCAAAGTTGGCGACGCCATTGTCCGACCAGCCGTGTTCGTCGTCACCTAACAGTTTACGCCGGGGGTCGGCGGAAAGGCTGGTTTTGCCGGTACCGGAGAGTCCTAAAAACAGGGCGACATCGCCGTTGTGTCCTTCATTTGCCGCACAGTGTAAGGGGAGGATGCCGTAGTCGGGTAATAGGTAGTTCATTACGGTAAACATCAGTTTTTTGATAGTGCCACAGTAGGCGGAACCGAAGATAATCCCGATATGGTTGTCGTAATCGATCGCGATTGCCATTGTACTGGTCTTGCCGGTTTTTGGAAGCCGGCGGAGCCGGCCGGAGTACTTTTCCCCATCGAGCCGGTCGTAAGGCAAGGCGAGAAGAATAAACGGGGTATGAGCAAAGCGAGAACAGTTGATATCAGCCGGAATCGGCAGGAACATATTGTCGCAAAATAGCGCCTGAAGGGCACGGTCGGTGATAATGCGCAGGGGTAAGGCGTATTGGACATCAGCACCAATCACCCGGTCAAGATGATAAAGCCGTGGTTTTGCGGTAAGTCGCTCCAGGGCATCCAGGAAAAGCATATCAAATGTTTCGGGGGTTATCGGCAAATTGTTCGGTGAGGACCAGTCGATTTTTCCTTCGGACTCCGGGCGCAGTACCGTTACTGTATCCTGTGGGGAACGGCCGGTAGAGTCGGCGGGAGTCCAGGTGGCAAGACACCCGGGTTTTGCCACAATTGCTTCCCGGCGTTCAACCGCTTCGGCGATGAGCTGGCGGCGCGGAGGATTGTGCTGGATGCCCGTATGGTTGTTCAGGATTTCTTTAATGCGACGATGAAACTGGTTCATACTGAGCCGGAGCGGGGTAGTTCTGAGCCTTTACTGATTGCCGATTGAGCAGCGACAAGTCGGGCAACCGGGACACGGAAAGGTGAGCAGGATACATAGTCAAGCCCGATTTTGTGACAGAATTGAATCGTTGCCGGGTCACCGCCATGTTCACCGCAGATGCCGATTTTGAGTCTGGGGTTTGCTTTTCTCCCATTCTGAACCGCAATTTTAAGGAGGGTGCCGACCCCTTTCTGGTCCAGGGTGTCAAATGGATTTTCCTTCATAATGTTAAGGCGTTGATATTCGTTAAAAAACTTGCCGTAGTCGTCGCGGGAAAAGGCAAAGGTCAACTGGGTCAGGTCGTTGGTGCCGAAGGAGAAAAAGTCGGCAACGCGGGCTATTTCCTGGGCAAGGAGGGCGGCGCGCGGGACTTCAATCATCGTACCGACTGAAAATTCAACTGGCACACCGGTTTCAGCAAACACTTGAGAGGCGGTTTCTTCAATTAAACGACGCTGGCGCGCAAGTTCTTCGGCGTCGCTAACGAGGGGAATCATAATTTCAGGGTGAACCTGACAGCCTTCGCTTTTTACCTGGCTGGCGGCTTCAAATATTGCCCGGGCTTGCATTGCGGTGATTTCGGGATGAATGATTCCCAGACGGCAGCCGCGAAACCCAAGCATCGGGTTTTGTTCTTCAAGAAGGTGAATCTTTTCCTGAATCTGCTCGACTGCAATACCAAGACGGTTTGCCAACTGGGCGATACGCGCCGGGTCCTTGGGCAAAAATTCGTGCAGCGGTGGATCAAGGGTGCGAATCGTTACCGGAAACCCATCCATTACCCTAAAGATATGGACAAAGTCCGCGCGCTGCATTGGCAGGAGGCGGTCAAGCGCTTGTTTTCTGCCCAAAGCATCGGCGGCAAGAATCATCTCCTGCATCACCCCAACGCGGTCCGGGGCAAAGAACATATGCTCGGTACGACACAAACCGATACCCTGAGCACCAAACTGTCTTGCCCGGGCGGCATCTTCGGGCGTGTCGGCATTTGCCCGGACGCGCAGCCGACTCATTTTGTCTGCCCAGGAGAGCAGGGTGTTGAACTCTTCAGAGAGTTGGGGTTGTTGCATCGAAACAGTGCCGATGATGACCGCTCCGGTTGAACCGTCAATGGTGATGATATCACCCTCTTTCAATTCGTGGGTGCCGATGCGGACGGTTTTTTTATCATAATCAATCTGGAGGGCACCGCACCCAACTACTGCCGGTTTACCCATACCCCGGGCAACAACCGCAGCGTGTGATGTGGTGCCGCCGGCTGATGTCAGGATACCTTCTGCTTTTGCCATTCCTGCGACATCGTCGGCCGATGTCTGGTGCCGGACGAGAATCACCTCTTTGCCCTGTTCGGCAAGTTCACGCGCCCGGGATGCGCTTAATACGATTTCGCCGGCTGCGGCACCGGGTGAAGCGGCGATACCTTTTGCCACTGCTTGATATTTAACACCCGGAGCGATTGTTTTGTGAAGGAGAACGCCCACCGTTTCCGGTTCGATACGGAGGATGGCATCCTGACGGCTGATGAGGCGTTCTTTTGCCATATCAACGGCAATTTTAACCGCCGCGGTTGGGGTTCGTTTGCCGCTCCGGCACTGGAGAATCCATAGTTTGCCCTTTTCCAGGGTCCATTCAACATCCATCATATCCCGGTAATGGCGTTCCAGCCGGTTAAGAAGTTTTGTTAGTTGTTGATAGATTCTCGGCTGGGTTTGGGCAAGGGATGAAACGGGCAAGGGTGTGCGGATGCCGGCGACGATGTCTTCGCCCTGGGCATTGGTCAGGTACTCACCGTAAACCTTCTTTTCCCCTGTTGCCGGGTCGCGGGTGAAGGCAACACCGGTGGCGGAATCTTCGCTGGCGTTGCCAAAGACCATTGTCTGGATGTTGACTGCGGTTCCCCAGTCGTCCGGTATTGAGTAGAGTTTGCGATACTCTTGGGCTCGAGGATTGTTCCAGGATTCAAGCACGGCGATAATCGCGCGCCAGAGTTGTTCATACGGGTCCTGGGGGAAGTCAGCGCCGGTTGATTGCCTGATGACCAGTTTGAAAGCGGTAATAACCCGACTCAGGGTTTCTTCGTCCATTGGCGCCGTACCCTGTTCCTGGTGAATAATCGCTTCAAAATTTTCCCGACCGGTTTTCAGCACGACATCGCCGAACATCTCGAGTAACCGCCTATAGGCATCAAGGGCAAAGCGACGATTTTTAGTAAGCCGAGCGAGTCCTTCTACTGTAATGTCATTGAGTCCTAAGTTAAGAACGGTGTCCATCATTCCGGGCATTGAAGCACGCGCCCCAGAACGCACCGATAACAGAAGAGGTTTTTCCGGGTCGCCGAACTTTTTGCCGGTCGCCTTTTCAAGAAATGCAATCCCGTTTAACACCTGNGTTTTTAATCCTGAAGGNAACCGGTGGTGTTTCATATAGTAGACACAGACCGTAGTTGCGATGGTGAAGCCGGGTGGTACCGGCATTCCCAATCGGGTCATTTCAGCAAGGTTTGCACCTTTGCCCCCTAAAATATCCTTCATCTTTGCCGAGCCATCGGTTCGACCTTGGCAAAAGCGATAAACAAGTTTTTTCATTGTTTGTCCTTTCATAATAGTTTAGCGCCCGCGCCAGAAAATGAGGTTTAAGATTAGTGTGAGAATAAAGGAAATGATGAGCGCCGAGGCGATTGGTATGTACACGATAATGTTGGGACGCTGAATAACAATGTCTCCAGGTAAGCGAGTGACGCCGATTCGGCTCAAGATCAAGATTGCGCCCCCGATTATGAAAAAAATGATACCAATCAGGAGGAACAGTTTTCCCAGCGATTGAAGGTTAACCATTTTCCGGTGTTTCAGTATTATGGTCAGGTTCGGAATCCCCTTCGGCAGCAAGAAAGCCTTCAATGAGGTCTTTTGCTGTTGCCGAATCTTCCTGTCGTACGAGAACTTCGCCCCATGCCGGGCGCATCACCTGAGCGACGCCGTCATAGGCAGGAATCTGAAAGGAGTGAATCATTGCCGGAATGCCATTAGTTTCGAGGAGGTCTTTAATGGTGTTCGCCATCAACTCATTTTCCGCACGGTAAACTGCAATTAAAGACATAGAAAAATATTATAGCAACCTTTCGTTTATATTCAAATAATTAGACTGCGAGTTTGGCGTATCAGTTGCTGAGAGTAAATTAGTTATCGGCCGTGATTTGGGTTGAAACCAAAAAGAGGGGCGGAAGACCGCCCCTCTTCTAACTAACAGGAAATGTTACCTGTTTTCGATTTCGCCGATAACCACAAACTCAACCCGGCGATTAAGGGCGCGACCTTCGGGCGTCTCGTTTGAAGCCTTGGGCATAGATTCACCATAACCGCGGGCGATGAGCCGGGTGGCATCAACACCCATCTGTTGCACAAGGTAGTTTACGACCGCCCAGGCACGTTGTTCCGAAAGTTTCTGATTGTATTCGTCGGAGCCGATGTTGTCGGTGTGGCCCTGGATTTCCACTTTGATTGTCGGGTTATCTTTAAGAATCTGGTATGCCGCCTGCAGCGCTTCCTGGGATTCGGGGAACTTTATAGTCGCTTTGTTAAAGTCGAAGTAAATACCTTTCAGGGTTACAGTTGTTCCCACTTTAACCAGTGCGAAGTCGTGTTTTGCCGGTTTGCCTTCTTCAACGACGAGTGCCGCAGACTGGTCGATATAGCCTTCAGAATGGGCAACGACCGCATAAGGTCCGGCAGGGAGTTCGTGGGAGTAAACACCGGTCTCCGGGTCATTGTCAATCTCTGTGAAAATTGTACCGTCGGTGGCGTTTTTGAAGGTGACCTTTGCCGGTAAAGGTTTGCCTGTGCCCCGGTCGGTTATTACGCCGGTGACAATTGATTTTACGGCGAGCGGGGTTAGGATGAACGGTTGGTTGGTTATTCGATTTTCTTCAATTTTTACCGTTACGGTCGCGGGGAAGTAACCGTCGGCTTTAGCAGTGATGGTGTAAGTGCCAACCGGGATGTTGTCTTTGCGGAAGGCGCCAGTTGCTGGATCAACCTCAATTGTCCCCATGTCGGCTTCGGCAAAGGTAAGGAGCGCAGATAATGGTTTACCGGTGCGAGCGTCGGTAACAGTGCCGGCGATGATACCGTAGGTGATAAGAGGATGAAGTTCAAACTGGATTGGACCGGTTGGTTTGGTTTCGATGTTGACAAATGTTTCAAGTGGCCGATACCCTTCAGCCGTTACCCTGACCTTAAGAACACCCACCGGCAGTTTTTTCAGGGAAACAAGTCCTGCGGCGTCGGCAATAACGGGTTTTAATTTTGGATTGTCCGGGAATTCGAGCGTCGCAACAACCGGATTCTGGCTTGATGCGTCAATAACACGGCCCGTGAGTATACCATAAACAACCGGTGCTTTACGGAAGAAAGGAGTGGCGATGTTCATACCGAAAATCACCTCATTAGGAATACCTTCGGTCAAACTAAAGGTGTAGCCCAGTGAAAGGGCAAAGCCGCGCGGTGAGCCAAAGGTGACTCCGGGTGTCAGGCGAACAATGCCATTGTCGGTGTCAAATATACCGGTGGAGTTTTCCGGCTGGCGGGAGGTGAGTTCGGCAAAAAGTGCTAAGCCTTCGGCTGCCAGTTCAATGCCGGTGCCGTAGTTTGTCCAGGAGCCGGATTTACCGTAGTTGAAAATCAGATTAGGGGCAACAGAGATAAGGTCCTGGAACCGCAGTGTTGCCAGTCCTGCCCAGTACAAGGTGTCGTAAGGCATTGCTGATGCGTCGGTCCAGTAATAAGGCGGTTCTGGTAGGTCGCGAAACTTGAAGGTGTACGATGCGGTGCCACCAACTTTTAAGACCGGCAGATACGGAATTGACAGTTTTGCCCCGGCTTTGAGGTCGTGCAGTCCCATTCCATACATCTTCTCGCCGATTTTCGCATACTGGAATATGCCACCCCAGGTGGCGAATATTTCCGCCCCGATAAAGCGGGTTGAGATTGGGGTATAGTGTAAAGTTGGAGCAATCAGGTCAGCAATATAGCCCTTTTGATATTCCTCATTGTCAGGATAAGACGGGCGCCGGCCTATTATTTGAAGCGCGATGTTTAAACCCGCCTCTTCAGTTTGGGCATCCTGAACTCGGAATAACCCTTTGCCGCCACCGAATCCGGTGTAGCCAAAGAGTGCCGGTGTCAAACAGGCTATCGTCAAGACAATACGGGAGAATTTCATTTTTTACCTCCTTTTTAGTTCAAGCGGCACAGGTTTGCCTTCCCGTGCCGCAAGAATCTTTTAGAACAAAAGTTTATTGCCCGATACGAGTCGGGTCGTCGTAGAAGTCTGAGACCGAAACCTCCATTTTATTGGTGGCTTCAATTGGTTTCCCCGATGCATCGTCAAAGCCCGAGAACTTAACCGTTGCTTCGAGAATAAGGTAGTCGTAGCCCATTAGATACTCTTCTTTGTACCAGGATGAGAGAAGTTCGAAATTACCAGTGACAGTTTTTTTGCCGCTCGGGTCTGACTGGACCACGAGTTTGCACGGGACAACAATCTGAGGTAACGGTTCACTCAATTCGTCGCCACCAATGCGTTTGAAGGTGATGGTTGCCTTCTCAATATGAGCCTGATAAGGTGTCCAGGTGGGTAGCCCGAGGCCGATTTCTACGTACTGAAATTGAACGGATGCAACATCGGTGGGAATTACTTCAATTTCTTCTGGTTCACCGGTTTCCGGGTCGCGTTCAATACCTCGGTCAATCAGGTCTGAGTAATAGGGCGATTGAATTGATACAACCCGTAGGGCATTCTCCCTTTGACAGGAGACCATTGTAAACATTGCGGCACAGACGAGTAAAAGGACGAAAAGGTTTCGACGCAAAGCAGTCCTCCTTTTTAATTTGTAAAATTTTATAATTTCTTAACCTGATGTCAAGCATTATCTTAAATATTGTTTTACCGGCGAACGATGAATTTGTCGCGGTGAGTGGCGGAGCGGGGTTGTAACTGGTTGCCGCTGAGCAGGTCCCCGGTTTGGGCGTCGATTTTGTAAAGGTAGATACCGTTGGCAAGCGGGGTGCCATCGCGGTCACAGCCATCCCATTCAATCTGGTTGTAGCCAAAACTGCACTCCTGAGGCCCAATGGTGCGTACCAGCCGGCCGGAAATGGTGAAGATTTTTATCGTCACCCGGGCAGGCCGCGTAAGCCTGAATGTGAATAAGGCACGGTCTGTTACCGGGTTTGGGTAGACAAGGCAGGTGTCGATGCGGAGTTGTTCACGAAGGTCGGTTTTGAGGTAGTAAGTGCCGATACGGCGATTGAGGAAGTTGTCGGCAACCAGCACGACAAGAGAGTCTGATGTTCCCTCGAGGGTCAGGGGGTAAGAAAATCTGCCAGTGGTGGCGGAGTTGTCGTCGTAGGTGAAGCGGTCGTTTAACCGGATTTGCTTGCCCGGGTCACTCAGGTAAAATTTCAAACCATAAGTGGGGTCGGGTAAAAGCAGAACGCCCGATGGGTCGGTAACGGTGCCGTGCAGGGTAAACCGTTTTGGAACATAGGTCGTGTCTTTTAATCTGAGGAAGACATTGTCGGCGCGGAGGGTAATTTCGGGAGGGATGGTGTCGGTTGTTGGCGCCGGGTTTGGGCTGAGGTAGAGAGGCGCGGAGAGCAAGGTTCTGGCATCAGACCNGTTCCAGATGATTGCAGAGATTAAACAGGTTGCGCGGTTGCGAACATATCTGCCATTGCCAACAACAACCGTGTCCGGATAGTCGGTTTTGGGAACGATGAAGGTGCCCGAGAAGGTGCTGCTCTGGAATCTGCCTGCTCCCCGGAATATTTCCTGTCCTGGAAGGGTGTAGGTGATGTTGGCGGCATCTGAGAAGTAGTACCTTTCCCGGGCGGCTTCGGTTGCCCGGATTTCAAAGTAGCCTTGGGTTAAATCCGGTGTGATTTGCCACTGAATGCGGCCACCGGGGTAAAAAGTGTCCGGAGTTACGGTCGGGCGGGTGCCAATCTGGGGCAGCCGCAGTTTTGTTGCCGGGTCGGCAAACAGGATGTAGAGGTTGCTCTGGAACCAGGCTTCATAGAACGCCGGACCAATTGGTTCTTCAGGATGGGCAATAAGATGGGTAAAAAGTTTGCGGGCAAAGTTTTCATTGGAGCCGGAGTAGGTCGCCTTAGAGGCGCCGATGGTGGCGATGCATCCCGCCGCGGTTCGCACCAGTTCTTCGGCAATCGCCTCGTATTTGGTGTCGTCAAAGCGGCCGACACCGCAGGAGCCAAAGAAGGCAAGGGGATTCCGGCTGCCGTTGCTGACGAGCGGGATGTCTTCAACATTGAACGCCCGTTCATGACACAACTGAAAACCGGCGCCATGCCCGAAGAAACACCAGAAAAGGGCACCGAGGTTTAGCTGACACAAAAGTTCGGCTTCAGCTTTGGGTTTTGACTTAATTGCTTCAAGGGGGTATTCGGTTAAATATACTTTGACAAGGTCAAGCTGATTTCCGGCAAGGGGGGCGATGCGTTCGCAGCCTTCAATGTGGATTGAGCTCTCTTTTTTTGAGGGGTCCCCGAGGTACTCGTCGTCACCGAGCAATAGGAACCGTTTTGCCCAGAGCCCGAGTTCCTGGGTTTCGTAGCTTTTTACTTTATCAAGAAACTGACGCAGCTCTTGCGGGGTGCGGCAGGTAACCCGAGCGAGAATCATGTCCGGACTTGACCCGCCGCCATCAAAGTCGGCAAACCAGGCGTCAAGGGCTTTGACATAAGGGTTGTAGACTTCGTAGTCAAGGTCAAAACCGATTTCGTAGGCGGGCACGTCGGGGAATTTCCCGATGCCTAAGTTATCTTTGTAGTCGTAGGTGGCATCACCGGCAAGGAGCCCGTAGGCGGGTTGTTTTGCGGCAAAAAATGTTTTAATTGCGCCCGGTTCTTCCATCCCGAAGGTGTAGTCGTCGTAGATTTGGCTCAAAGGAACCGCATGGGCGCGCGCCGCACTGATACCCGGTATGTTGTTATCACGGTAGCGGGCAAAGAGCCGGGCGATGGGAAGGAATTCGTCCGGGCGGGCAAAGAGTCGGGCGATGGGAAGAAATTCGTCCGGACAGATGATGTAGTAGTCGGCTTTTTCCTGCGGTGTGCGCAGGTTGCCGGGCTGGCGTTTTTTAATTGACACCGGAGTGCGGAATCCGGCGGGCGTGGTGCCGAAGAAGTTGCCAAAGTTGTTCCAAAAGAATTGTGCCTGGTTTCCCTGTAAACTGAACTGGATGCGCTGGGGTTGGAACGGGTTTGTAACATCGAAGAGGTTAAACTCTTCTCCAACGCCGTTGATTGCGAATGCGCCGCCCATCCGGGTATAAAATTGTAGCAGAGGTTGATTTCTGTTAACCGTAAGGTTCTGGGTGTAATCGATCATAATGTAGTCAAGATAAACATCAGCCGAGCCAAGGAGCGTAACCGCGAGCGTGTCCTTTTTATTGCCCGGTGCCGCAGCAATCAGGGGCAGGTTTTCAAATGTGAACAGATTGGGCGGGCAGTTCTGGTTGGTGGCAGCGATTGCAACCGTGTCCAGAACGGTGTTGTTTAAATGGATAACCGCTCGATAGGTTTCCGATGTTTTATCGGTCCAGGCGTAAAAAAGGACGGTAAGTTTATTTATGGTGTCGCGGTTGGGCAGGTTGAGTTCACGGTAAAAAGTTGCGCTCGGCGCACCGGCGTTGGAGTAGCGCTCCCATACCCAGAGAAGGCCGGAGCGCGCCGGGCAAAGTTTATCTTCTTCCAGGCGGATTAGGTTCGGGGCACGGGTTTGCGGGGTTGCAGGGTTTGCAACCGGAACCTGGGTTATCCTTTTTCCTTGCCCCAAACCCCAGGTGAGCCAGAAAACCCGATACCGGGTGTAGTAGTTGGTATGCCATTCACTCAGTGAGTCGTTCCAGTACGATGGTGCCCGGGCATAAAAGAGAATGTAGTCCCGGGAGTCAAACCTGCCATCCTCGGCACCCAAAACATCGATGGCGACCTCAACCATCGTGTCCGGATAAGGACCGTTAAGGGTGTAGGGACCGATGGTGAAGAGTCGAAAGGTGCGCGGGTCGATTGTTGCCGGGTCAAAGCCGGCGTTCTTTAAATCGTCCGGGGTAATTCTGTAGATGCCGGTGGTCTCGGTTTTCACCTGACACCAGGCCGGGAACCGATTGAAGAAGTTGAACGAGTCTTTCTCCGGCCCGAATGTTTTCCAGTGGATTGCGGTGCCGCCGTTCAGCAGCATGCGGGTTAAAACCGAATCCAGAGGGTCGGGCTTGACATTTTGCCGGGCGGGGTGGCTGAAGATGAGTTGACAGTTAAGTTGTTGGTGAATCAACACCGTTTTGCGGACCGGATTGTACTGAATTGGGTTCAGTTGGATGCGGGCGACCCTGATGTTGCGGACTGTTTCAATGCTTAACAGTTCTGCTGGGGCGCTGGGCCAGTACTCATCTTTTTCAAACATTGCGCCCGGAGTAACCGGTGTTTCACTCAATGCCGGCATCGGTTGAATTTCAACTCCAGTCCAGCGGTTGGTACGGGACACCGAGTATCGGAGTCGGACTTCTCCTTCCTGAGGTACACCGATCAACACGATTTTGCCTGGCAGGTCAGGCGCGCCAGGCTGGGCGATGCGGTCGGCATCGGGTAAATTGATGCTGGTCATTCCGGTGGTAATGTCAAGGGAGTCAAAACGGAACTCAAACTCGACAAGAGTTGGCGTCTCAGAGATTAAGCGGGTTGAACTGGCACCGAAGGTTAAGAGCGGGAACAGGGATAAAAAAACGATAATGCCGGGTGCCGATTTTTTCATAATCAGAAAATTCTAATAGTTAAATGTTAGTGGTCAAGGTAGAATCAGTCCGAAAAGCGCGCCGGCGAGAATCAGCCAGATTGGTTCAATCCGAAAACGCATTAGGAGAATTAAGGTGAGTATGGCAAGGACGGCGGGCAAAAGAGCGGTTAAGGTGTTTTGGGCGATTAAAACGGTTGACACCAGAAGCATACCGCAGACCGCGGGCATAACCCCGCTGAGAAACGCCTGTGCCCATTGGTTTTCCTTAATCCGGTTGTAGGCGTGAATCAAACCGAGAAGCATCAGGGCCGAGGGCAGAAATGTTCCGGCAGTCGCGATAATGGCACCGGTAAAGCCGAGCACCTTGAAACCGATGAATGTTGCCATAATTGCCACCGGTCCCGGCGTCATCTGGCCCAGCGCCACCGCATCGACAAACTCCGGCATTGTGAGCCAGCCCCGCAACTGGACCACCTCATGTTGGAGGAAGGGAATAGCGGCGAACCCACCCCCAAAGATGACAGTACCCATTTTGAAGAAAATCAGCGCCAGTTCTCCCGCCTTCTGAATCGAAGTTCCCAGAGCGGAGGCGGTGAAGATAAAAAGCAAAAACGGGTTCAAGCCGAGAACCGGCAGTTTCTTCCTGATGTTGATATTGGAAAGTACTATTCCCAGCACCCCGCAACCCAAAACGACAAGCAGGACATCGCCCCTGAAAAAGAGTGCGATGGCGGCGATGATGCCTATCACAACCCCCTTTAAATCTTTGATGTTTGACCTGCCGATAGACCAAGTTGCCCAGGCGAGGATGCCGGCAACCACCGGCTGAATACCGGCAAAGATTTTGGAAATCAAAGGTAGCGTGCCGTAGCGGAAATAGAGAAAGCCCAGACAACACATCAGGATAAAACCGGGCAGGAGCAGGGCAACGGCAGCGCAGACCATACCCTTTAAGCCGGCAAGCCGATAGCCGATGTATTCGGCGTAATTGGACACAAACGGACCGGGTAACATCTGGCCGAGCGCGACCGCGGTTGCCAGTTCTTTATCGCCAATCCACCTTTTCTTTTGGACCACCTCCTGACGGATGATAGCGAGCATGCCCGGTCCGCCGCCAAAACCAATCAAGCCGACTTTAAAGAAGGTCAGGCCGATTTGTTTTAACGGAACCGTTCGAGTGTTAGCGGCCGCCGGGGTAGAACTCACGCTCCAATTTTAGAGCGCCGCAGGAAAAACTCAAGAAAAGGTGCGTTTTACCTCCCGGGTTTATATCCAAGTCCGATACCAAGCGAGGCGGCAGGCAGATGTTCCGGCATATCCAACATCTCACCCGATGCGATGTTGGCACCGATGTGAAGCCGGAGATTGCGCCTGAGGGGGAAAGTGCCGGTTAAGCCAAGCGAAATGCCCCGCAATCCAATACCGGCGGTACCGGTAAGAAACCGGTTGAAGTCATAAAGATACCAGATGTCAAAAATTCCAGGGAAACTCAGGGTGGTTTGAAGCGCGCTCTTTCTCCCGGTGCGGCACTTGGCACCGACCTGAATGTCGTAAATCAGTGGTGAATATTTGGGGTCTTCAGGACCGGTTAGCCATATACCGTTACCAACACTGCCCTGCAAAACAATACCCACATATTCCGAGAGCCCGTAGTACAGGCGCAGCGTACCGGTGAGGTCGGCATAGTAATCCCTATACCCGAAACCTATTGGAAAGGGGCTAACTTCGGGAAAGCCGGAGGTGGTGTATCCGGTGTTGAGGCTTATGCCACCGCTCAGCGATGGACCGGGCACGACTTCTGCCCGGTCAAAAAACGGAATCGAACAACCGGCAAAAATCAACAAGCCCAGCACAATCAAACGGCATCTTTCTAAATACATACAACCTCCCCATCATTCTTCCCGTTACCCGGGTTCCTGTTGCCGCCTATTTGATAGTTGCCGAAATCAGTTCACCGTGGTAGATGAAGGTGTACCCACCGTAACTTTGTTCAGAATGGTACTGGACATTGCCCACTCTGTCGGCATACCATTCGAACATACTTATGGTGCTACCACCGTTAACGGCACGGGTTTCAATCTTCCAGGCGTTCCGATAAGTACCGGCGGTCACCGTTATGTCTTCCTGTTTTACCACTTCAGCGGTCAGTTCTTGATTTATGCGCCACTGTTTTCCAACGGCAAGCGGCAGCGCCAGAACGGTATCTGGTTCTGAGTCGTCTTTATGGTCGTAACTCAAAACAAATTTGTCCGTCTTCCTTACATAACAGGTTTCATCAACGGTGTAGGTGCTTTCTCGCGGGTAGCGCAGGTGAACGGTGCCGACCTTTATTAGTTGAACAACATCTTCACCCGAGGTCAGTTTGTCGTTCTTGGTTGCCCGGGTGCTGATGGTCAAGGTCTGCACCGTGTCTGGTGTGCCATCGGTGCTGGTGTTCATTATTGTCCAAGCATACCAGTTCCAGGTGCTGCCGATGGAAAGCGGGTAGTAGTCAGGTTTACTGCCGAAGATGTCGCAGGAAACGAATAAGGCGAGGATGCCGAACAGGCTCAGGCCAATTAGTGTTTTACGCATATGCCTCCTTTCTGATTGAAATGTATAACACCTACCAGGTGCTGTCAATTTAGGCGTATTTTGTTGCCCGGGAGAAGATTTCCGGTATATTTTCCGATAATGAAGGTTTTAGTTACGGGTGGTGCCGGCTATATTGGCAGCGTTACCAGTTTACTTTTAGCCGAATCCGGCTGCGATGTTGTGGTGTTTGACAACCTGAAAAATGGCCATCGGTCTGCGGTTTTGCCGCCGGTGCGACTGGTTCACGGTGACCTTGCTGATGCCGATTTGATTGACCGGGTAATCAAAGAGGAAAAACCGGACTGTGTGATGCACTTTGCGGCGTTGATTGCGGTCGGTGAGTCGGTTGAGAAGCCTGACCTGTACTTTTACAACAATGTGGGGTGCGGGCTCAATCTGTTGAATGCGGTGGGCAAAAACCGCGTGCCGCGCTTTGTCTTTTCCTCCACCGCCGCGGTTTACGGGACACCGCAGGATGTGCCCGTAACCGAAACCGCTCCCTTGCAACCGGAAAACCCCTATGGCGAGACCAAAAGGTTTTTTGAAGAGTTGCTGAAGGTTTATGCCCGTATCTACCAGTTTTCTTATTGTATCCTGCGGTACTTCAATGTTGCCGGTGCCTATAAAGGGCTGGGTGAAGACCATCGGCCCGAAACCCATCTGATTCCGCGCATCTTGCGCTCGGTTCTGCATCCGGGAGAGAATTTTGAGATTTACGGCGACGACTACCCAACGAAGGACGGGACCTGTGTGCGGGATTACATTCACATTTATGACCTGGCACGGGCGCACCTCTTAGCATTAAGGGCGCTGAACAGGGAGAACCTTTTGTTCAACCTCGGGTCGGAGACCGGTTACACGGTCAAAGAGGTCTTTGCCACCTGTGAGAAGGTGGTGGGAGAAAAGATTAACTACCGGATTGCGGCACGCCGGCAGGGAGATGTTCCAATTTTGGTCGCATCTTCGGCAAAAATAAAAAGAGAACTGGGCTGGGAACCAAAGAAAACGCTCGAAGATATGGTGCGCGATGCCTGGGAGTGGCACAAGGCACACCCCCGGGGTTATTTAGATTGACAAGATAGGTTGAGGTTGTTTTAATAATTTAATATGAAGAAGGTTGGTATTGCTGGTGCAACCGGGCTGGTTGGCGAAACGCTGATCAGTCTTCTGGAGTCAGGACCTTATAAGATTGAGGAGTTAAGGCTTTTCGCCTCGGAGAAGAGCGCCGGGAAAAAGGTGTTGTTTCGGGATAAGGAGATTGAGGTTGGACCACTTTCGGTTGACGGCTTTAAAGGGCTGGACATCGCCTTTTTCTGCGTGGAGAATGAACTGGCGCGGCAGTTTGTGCCCGAGGTGGCGAAGTTCTGTCCTGTGATTGACAAGTCAAGCGAGTTCCGGTTGAAAGAGGATGTGCCGCTCGTTGTGCCGGAGGTCAATCCTGAAACGCTTAAAGGGCACAAAAACATCATCGGCAACCCCAACTGCACAACGATTCCGCTCGTGGTCGCGGTTAACCCGCTGCATCAGGAGTTTGGATTAAAGGAAATCTTTCTGGCAACTTATCAGTCGGTATCGGGTGCGGGTCGNGCAGCGCTCGAGCAACTTTATTACGAGAGTGAGTTCTTCTGTGTCCAGAGGCAACCCGATACGGAAGAGAGCCCGTTTCCGGTTCAGATTGTGGACAATGTGATTCCCTGGATTGGGGGTGGTGATGGGACGGGAAACAGTGGTGAGGAGCAAAAGACCGTTAAGGAAACCCAGAAAATTTTGGGGCTACCGGACTTAAAAATCAACTCAACCTGTGTCCGGGTTCCGATTACGGTTGGACACAGCCTTGCGGTTACCTGCCGGTTTGAGAAGAAGGTAAATTGGGAAAGGGCGCTGGAGTTACTGAAAAAGGCGCCCGGCGTGGTGTTGCGACAGGTTAATGAGTTGCTCACACCGCTTTTCTGCCGGGGAAAGAACGATGTGTTTGTCGGTCGGGTGCGGCCAGGGGCAACCGAAAACGACCTCAACCTCTGGATTGTTGCCGACAACCTTTACAAGGGGGCAGCAACCAACGCGTTGCAGATTGCCGAACTTCTGTTTAAGTCTTAAAAGGGGGCGGATGAAAAGATTTATTTGCGCTGCGCCCGTTATTTTGCTTTTGTGCGGGGCGATTTTTGCCCAGACCGAATTTAGCCAATTTATACCCGAGCACGGGCGGCAAACTCTGTTCCCGCCCGGCACGACTTTTGCCGAGTCGCTACACGCTTATGATGTCCGGCATTACCGGCTGGACTTTGACCTGCCGATGAGTGATGCCAGTTACCGCTGTTTTGAAAGGGTGACAATAAAGAGTAATGTTGCATCTCTTGACACATTCAGTATGGACTTTGCCGGACTGGTTTGCGATTCGGTGAAAAGGGGTCCGGTGCCGCTTGTTTTTTCCACACCGCCGGAACGGCTTTTAATTCAACTTGATAGCCCGCTGGTGCAGGGTGAGTCCACGGCAATTGACATCTTTTTCCATCGGGAGGCGAGCGCGCCGCAGCGGGGTTTNTTCTTTGCCCGCCCCCCCACCGTGCTTTATGCCCATGCGATGACCTGTGGCTGCCCGCGTGACAACCACTACTGGTTTGCCGGATGGGATTGGCCCAGCGATAAGGCGGAGCGGGGTTGTGANATCAATATCACAGTNCCGGACACATTTCAGGCTTGCGCCAATGGCATGCTCGATTCGATAACCAGTGCCCCGGGTGGAAAAAAGACCTACTGGTGGCGTCATCCCTACCCGATCGCCACCTATCTGATGACCTTTTCCGCTTCAAGGTTCGCCTACTGGGATACAGCGGTTGTCGGCCCGAATGGTGACACCGTTCCATTGATGTACTTTATGTGGCCCCGGGATTCGGCGGCGACCCGAACCGGTTTTCGGATGGTACCGGATATGATGGTTTACTTCAGCGACACCAATCGGTTTGGACCTTATCCGTTTGAGCGGTTTGGCATGGTGCCGGGCTATTATGGGTTTCCCTGGGGTGGAATGGAGCATCAGACCCAGGTGATGATTCACACCAGTTATCTTGGTGGGGGCGGTGAGGCGACTATCTGTCATGAACTTTCTCATATGTGGTGGGGCGATATGGTTACCCATATCGGTTATGCGGATGTCTGGCTCAATGAAGGGTTTGCCTCCTGGGCAGAGTGTCTTTATATGGGNCANTTGAACGGCAGGAACTACTTTCAGAACTACATCGCGGGTAAGGCGCGGCAGTACTTCACCCAGCACCGCAGCCGAGACTTCCCAATTTACAACCCGCCCTGGAGTGAAATCTACAACTACGGGATTGTCTATTGCAAGGGTTCGTGGATATTGCGGATGCTCCAGTTCATTACCGGTGACACCGCCTGGCAGAGTCCGGGTAGATTCTTTCAAGCGTTGCGGGTCTATGGTGATTCGTTTAAATACGGCACGGTTTCGACCGAAGATTTTCAGCGGATAGTAGAAATGGTCACCGGCGTTGATTTAGACACCTTTTTCAACGAATGGGTTTATGACCGGGGCTATCCGAAATTTTATTTATACTGGACAAAGAGTGTGCGGGCAGACTCCTATCAGGTGGTAATCAACCTTTATCAGCGCAATGACACCAACTCGGCACCGCTGTTCCACATTCCGCTGCCAATCAGGTTTAACTGTGCGGGCGAAAGTGTGCTGACCACACTGGATGTTCAGGACACACTGGTAGTTGACACATTTATACTGGCACAGGAGCCGTTGAGCATCACTCCGGACCCGGACAACTGGATTTTGGACAGTTGCTATGTGACACCGGTTGGTTTAGAGGATGAGGTAGGGGTTGTGGTGCGGCTTCAGGTGGTTCAGCCCAATCCGGCAAGAAACCGGGTGCGGTTTATGCTGAACAGGGCAGGCACGACACCGATTGAGATTTACGACTACACCGGTCGCCTTGTGGTGGAAGTTCAATCCGGCAGGGAAGTGGTGGAGTGGAACGGTATTGACCGGCAGGGCAATCAAGCACCAGCCGGGGTTTACTTTGCCCGCCTGGGAAGAGAAGAAGCGCCACCGGTGCGGTTTGTGCTTTTAAGATAAGGTGATAAAAAACTAAAGGGGCGGCAGAACGCCGCCCCTTTTTTCGTCTCGGTCTAAGGTTCCCGGATGTCGCCGTTAACGCAGTCGTAAAATGTGTTGTTGGCGCGGAGTTCCGCGGGTGATGGGTATTCGCTACCGGTGAGATAGATGCCATAGGCGGCGCTGTGACCGATTGAGTCGTTCTGGATTTGGGGCAAGGCATCGTCGATGTAGATGTTGCCATAGCCGTCACCAGCGCCGTATTCAATGGTGCAGTTGATAAGTTTGGCATCGGCGTCAATGGTGTTGTCGTAAAACCCGATGGACTGCCAGTCACCCCGACNTGGTGATGGTGAGGAACTGATGAAGCGGATGCGCCCGCTGGTGCCGTCGGCTTTAATCGCGCCGCGGCCACTGTAACCGCAGTAAAACTCAACATCGGGCATAAGTTGAATCGTGGTGCCGGGCGCGATGGTCAGAACCGGGTTGTTGGTGTTGCTGCCCACGCTGACATCGTTGTTGATAACATATGGGACACCGTGATTTAGCCAGGTGCCGGAGTTGATGACCGTTCCCCCTTTAACCAGGATGCCGTTCTGGGAGTTGCCGGTGAAACTGTTGCCGGTGCCGATGGTCCGGACATATTCGGCATGGATGCGCAAGGGGAACTGGTTGCAACTGGTAATGGTGTTATTGGTAAAGGTCTGGAAACCGGTATTGTCGTGGAGATAAACACCGTAATTTCCGCTGTGACGGAAGGTGCAGTTGGTAATTTTTACATTGGTGATGCTTTGGGCGTAGAACTCACCGGGCCAGCTTGACGAACCACCGCCATATTCAAATACGCAGTAACTGAAACTGGAGGTGCTCATTGCCAGGTCATAGAGACCAACATTATGCCAGTCGCCTGGTGATGGCGTGGCAACATTCGAGGTGAAAAGTATGATTGAGTCCGGGGTGCCGTTGGCGATGATGGCACCGGCGGTGCTGGCGTATCCGGTATAAAGTTCGGTGCCAGGGGCAAACTTGACAATACAGCCCGGTTTGATGGTCAGGGTGGCGTTGTTTTGGACCGAAATGTCGTTGTCAATTATGTGAGGATTGCCGGAAGGATACCAGGTTTCATCCTGCGTTATTGAACCTGAATGGTGCGTTGGTCCGGTGCCACCGCCACCACCAGCAATCACAATCGTGATTACAGCGGATGTTGCTGAATTTTCCGCCGCATCATAGGCTTTGGCATAAATTGTGTGAACCGAGCCCGGGGTTTCGGCAGCAGCATCCCAGATGTAGCGGAAGGTGTCGGCGGTACCGGCCTGGTCCGAGCCCTTGAGGTTATTGTCGATATAGAATTCAACTTTCGTTACCGCTTTGTTGTCGGTGGCATACGCTTTAATCAAGATGTTACCGGCGGCAATGGTGTCGTTGTTTACGGGGCTGACGATTGTAACCTGGGGGTTAGTGGTGTCGCTGGTCACGCAGGTTGCCAGTATCGCAACCAGTGCCGTGACGATACTGAGAACAGTTACTCTTCTCATCTTAACTCCTTCTGGGTTTAGGTTTTTGAATACCTTGTCTTAATCAAGAAAGACAAACGGCATCCGCCAATACTATACCCGGTGCATTGGGTTTGTCAATTCGATAACAAACCGGGTATAAGACGCGGGCGGTTGCCCTTCTCATGTTTTACCGGTCAAAAGGAGGGTGTTTGAATCTAAGTTGAGGTTCACAAACGGTGCGGTTCGCAATATCCAATACCATCTCCGGGGTAGTAGTAGGGATGGGTAGGGAAAATGAGCGTCCGTCGCCTAACTTTTTGAAAAGTATAGAGTTAGGAGAAAGAGCCCGTTCCGGGGTGTATACTTTAAAGTATACATATGATATGATAAGACTGGAAGGTTTGGAATGATGCACAGGCAAGGTAATGCTTGACGGCAAATTTTATATCGGGAAGATTATATGATGAAAGGAGTTGCAAGATGAAAAGGTTAATTGTAATTGTGGGCGCACTGCTTTTTATCGTTTGCGGCGGACAGAAGCCGACAAAAACTGAAGCGCCGGCAACGGTTCAGGACACATTGAGCCTGGAAACAACCGAAACGGTCAAGCCGGAATCAACGGCGCCGACGGTTGCCCCAGAACCCACACCGGTAACACCGGCAGAAAATGTGCCGCCAGAAAAGGTGGCGGAAAAGAGCGAAAAGCCGGCGGAACTACCGAAACTGTGGGACTTTTTTGCTACCTGGTGTCCGCCCTGCAAAAAGCAGGCACCGATAGTTGAAGAGATTGCCCGCGAATTCGAAGGCGTGGTTGAGGTCCGTTCCATTGACACCGACAAAGAGCAGGAACTGGCGCGCAAGTTCGGGATTCAGGCGATTCCGACCCTCGTATTCCTTGACCCGGCGGGCAAAGAACTTTCCCGCAATGTCGGTTTGATGAGCAAGGACTCAATCATCGCCCGGTTCAAGGCGCACGGGTTTATCAAGTAACAGGCGCGAGAAAAAGCGGTTATTCTTCACCAAAGGGGTCTTTAGGTCCCCACACAAACTTTCCGGTTTTATCGATATAGCCATACTTGACACCGATTCCCACTAATGCCAGGCTTTCGGAGAAACCACCGGCTAAATCGAACTGCGGCTCGATGACAAACCTGCCGGTCTTGTCAA